>ERZ808044.1092-NODE-1092-length-18028-cov-7.976102_pt1 | contig 18028 bp, 16 predicted proteins | sample MGYA00380195_ERZ808044 | MGnify/ENA primary metagenome ERZ808044 (study PRJEB31490, sample SAMN06133423) | mouse gut metagenome | isolation source: Z7_2 | host: mice | place: China: Chengdu | collected 2015-05 ...
TTTATATTGAACACTCGTAAGAGTGAATCAATCTTAATTTTGGTAGAAACTCATCTTAGTTTTCGGACAGTCTCCCCCACATGGAGAAACATGGATCATTATAACAAAAAAAACGCAAATCAATTTGAAAATATCAATTCCCTTATATCTTTTCGCAATGATTGATTGTGCCATATTTTCTCTCCCCTGTCATCTTACAATCTCCAGAATCTCATCCCAGATGCTTTAAGCTCGTCCATACGATAAAGACTTTTCACATCAATCAGTACTTTTTCTTCATCCTTCAGATCTTCCCTGAAAAACTGCTTAAGCTGAAGCACTGATAGCGCTCTAAACTCTTTATGCCCGACTGCCACAATTATGCACTCTGCCCCCATCACGTTCTTATAAGGAATCAAATCAACATCATATTCATGCTTGGCGATAACAGGGTCAGCCCAAGGATCAGTTACAATAGGATCAATTTCGTATTCTCTCAATCGACGAATAATATCGTAGACTTTACTATTTCTCGTATCCGGACAATTCTCCTTAAAGGTAATTCCGAAGATCACCACTTTCGCATTCTTAGGTGCCTTTTCAGCCTCTATCATCTGTTTAATCGCAGCATCTGCTACGAAAGCCCCCATAGAGTCATTAACCTTCCTACCATTTAATATAATCTGGCTGTGATAACCAAGTTTTTCTGCTGCATTAGTCAGATAGTACGGATCAATTCCGATACAGTGCCCGCCAACAAGGCCCGGCTTGAATCTTAGTGCATTCCACTTGGTATTCATTCCGGCCAGTAATTCATCTGTATCAATATGCATCCTATCACAGATCATGGCAATCTCATTCATAAAGGCGATGTTAATATCACGCTGACTGTTTTCCACCACTTTCACGGCTTCAGCCGTCTTGATATCAGACACCGGAAAGGTGCCTGCCTTGATTGCAATGTCATAGACCTTCTTAATCTCACGAGTAGATTCCTCATCCATGCCAGATACGATCTTGCGAATATTAGTGAGTGTATGTACACGATCACCAGGATTGATACGTTCAGGGCTATACCCGATCTTCCAATCCACACCACACTTTAAGCCACTTTCCTTTTCAATGATTGGCACACAGATATCTTCAGTTACCCCGGGATACACCGTGGACTCAAAGACTACAATGGAGCCGGGAATCAAATTCTGCCCTACAGTGCGAGAAGCACCTTCCACCGGACGAAGGTCAGGAGTTGTATCGTCATTTACGGGTGTTGGAACAGCTACAATAATGAACTTTGCTTCTCTCAAGCGAGACGAATCAGCAGTGAAGTCAACGGTAGTATTCTTGATTGCTTCTCCGACCTCATTGGTAGCGTCAATACCATTTTTATACTCATTGACGCGCTTCTCATTGATGTCAAAGCCAATAACTTTCACATGCTTTGCGAACTCAACCGCTATGGGCATACCAACATAGCCAAGACCAACAAGAGCCAGCTTTTCATTACCAGAAATAAGTCCTTGATAGATGTTATTGAATTTCATTTTCTTTCTTACTCCTTCATTATACCAGTCATTCAATCAGTGACTTTTATTGGACGAAGCCGCAACCTACACATACTGTGAACATATCGAAGACACAGAACCATGAGTTCTAATTGTAACCGACAATATTATTTTTTAAACCGTTTCAAAAAAACGAGAAAGTTGTTTGTAGGGTCGGAAAATCACAGAGCCTCTTTTAGTTTAGAAATAACCAAGTTCACATCCTCCTTGGTCTTATATGGATCAATCGGAATACTAAGCACTGTTGCACAAAGTTTCTCTGTCACAGGGCAACCTGCGTTAGCACTGTCTGTTCCTGTGAATGCACTCTGTAAATGCATCGGCTTTGCATAGTAGACCATAGACGGAATGTCTGTTGCTTTTAACTTTGCCTGGAGATTTTTGCGATCTACATCTGCAGGTAATTGAATAGTATACTGGGCCCAGGAGCTGTAGAATCCTTCCTTAATCTCTGGTAGTATAAGGCTAGTATCTTTCAGACCTTCCGAATACCAAGCAGCAACTTTATTCACATCGGCAAGCTCATAATCTACGAAAGCCTTAAACTTAGAAAGCAGAATGGCAGCTTGAATTGTGTCTAAGCGGCTGTTCATACCAAGGCGAATATTGTTATACTTCGCATTCGGATCATTAGGATTACTGGTATCTTTACCATGGATACAGATAGACCGCATTAAATCAGCCCACTTGTCATTATTCGTAAAAATCGCACCGCCATCTCCATAGCATCCTAAAGGCTTCGCTGGAAAGAACGATGTAGTTGAGATATCTCCAAAAGAACAAACCATTTTTCCGTTAATGTTACCGCCAAAACCCTGAGCTCCATCTTCCAAAAGAAGAAGATTATATTTGTCACAGATGGTTCTGAGAGACGGGTAATCAGCTGGAAGACCAAATAGGTCAACAGCTATAACCGCCTTGGCTTTATACTTGCCTTCCGCAATAACCTTCTGAACCACCGCCTCTAATTTCACAGGATCCATATTGTATGTTCTTTGGTTTACATCCACATAGATTGAGGTTGCTCCTTCATCCGCGGGACACTCACCAGAGGAAAAGAAAGTGAAATCAGGAACGAAAACTGCATCACCCTTCCCGACACCCCACGCTTTCATGGCAATTGTGATGGCATCCGTACCATTAGCACAAGTAATGCAATGTTTCACGCCTACATATTCAGCCAATACTTTTTCAAGTTCTTTTACTTCAGGTCCGGAAATGAAATGTGCTGAGGCAGCGACACTCATCATCGCCGAATCTATCTGGGGCTTAAGCACCTTATACTGCTTTTGCAAATCTCTAAACTGCATTTATTTGACCTCCTCCAGACCATCGTTAGCCTTTTGATATTTTCTCCCGCATTTTGTACAGATGAATTTTTTCGATAATAATTCTCCGCATTCACAAGTCCAGCCTTTTCTCCTTGCCGGGACGCCAAGCATTAATGCATGAGCAGGAACATTAGATGTAACAACAGCTCCAGCACCAATCAACGCCCATTTTCCTATTTTGTGTCCACACACAACAGTTGCGTTTGCGCCAATACTTGCACCCTCTTCGACTATTGTTTTTCTGTATCCGGCAGATCCTTTGGGGTACTTTGCTCTTGGCGTTAGATCATTTGTAAAAACGCAGGATGGGCCGCAGAAAACGTAGTCTTCTAGTTCAACGCCTTCATAGAGAGAAACATTGTTCTGAACTTTAACACCATTTCCAACTTTGACATTGTTGGAAACATTCACATTCTGTCCAAATGAGCAGTTCTTGCCAATCCTTGCGCCGGACTGAATATGGCAAAAATGCCAGATTTTTGTCCCTTCTCCAACCTCAACATCGTCATCCACTATGCTTGTTGGATGCACAAAATATTCGCTCATCGCTTACCTCTTTCACCGAACCTGCCAATAAAATCCATCGTAGAGCAGCTTTCCAGAGGAAGCCTTATGGGTCTATGCTCAGTAGCAGATTTATAAATAGCAAGGACAAGTTCCAGAGCCCTCTTACCTGCTTCTCCATCAACATAAGGTTGACGTCCTGTTTGAATAGCATCAATAACATCCGCATAGAGAGGCGTATGGCCATAACCATAAACGTTTGGCGGGTTTTCAGCATATGTTGCTTTCACATGCTCTGGGTCATCAAGCCCATCAGCAAAGCTCCACTCTTCAATGATGTTGTCAGATGTTCCGGCGGCCTTCGCTGTACCAGTCTGGCCGAAGATGTACAAAGTCTCTTCCAGATTTTTAGGATAAACATTTGTCGTGCCTTCGATCAAGCCATAGGAACCATTGGAGAATTTTACAAGCGCCATTCCAAGATCTTCTGTCTCAAGGTATGGATGTTCAAGCTGATCTGTGTATGCCATGACTTCATCGACACCGTCACCCATCATCCACCGGAGAAGATCGATGTTGTGGATGCACTGATTCATAAGACAGCCGCCATCCTGTGCCCAGGTACCGCGCCACGTGGCTTGCTCATAGTAACCCCTGCCACGGTTCCAACGGATATGTGCTGCACCGTGGGACAGTCGGCCAAAACGCCCTGCTTCAAGAGCCTTACGGATGTATTGGACAGACTTGTTAAAACGATTTTGATGGTTTGCACAAACAAGAACCCCCATCTCCTTACCAGAAGCAATAATTGCATTGGCATCAGCAATAGACAACGCTATCGGCTTTTCGATAATCACATTACATCCGGCTGCAATACAGTCAAGAGCGATAGCAGCATGTTTACCAGACTCAGTCGCAATTGCCACCAGTTCGGGTTTCTCCTTTTCTAAGAGTTCTTTATAGTCTGTATACTTATGAACGTTTTCAAGCCTGAAGCGTTCAGACTTCTCCCGCATGACTTCCGGCAGAATGTCGCACATAGCTACAAAGTCAAGATGATTATTTTTTGCTGCTTCAATATGATTTGGGCTTATACGGCCGCATCCTATTAGTGCATATTTCATAATTCTTTCCTTTCCCATTTATGGATGATTTCACATATTTTTTCTGCAGCATGGCCATTTCCAAAAGGCTGATATGTCGGATCAATCGTCTGTTTTCTGCTTAGTTTTTCTATAATATCATTATGATCCGCTTTTGCTAACTGATTGCGATTATCAACCATTGTTTCAGGCCATACTACAAAATCTAAAACAAATACACACTGAACTCCTGCATAAAATGCTTCACATTGCAGTCCACCAGAATCTGTAACTATTTTCTTTGCATTCTTTGTAAGATGGACAGAATCAGAATATCCAACAGGCTGTGCGAGAATAATATTTCTGAAATTTTCTTTTTCGCATATTCTCTTCGCCCGATCATGATTTCTTGGATGAACCGCGTAGATAGTCGGTGCATCCAGACTATTCATGGCGAGAAGAATCTCAGTCAAAGGTTCATCGCAGAATGTATTCTCTTGCCGATGGCACGTCATGTAATAATATTCTCGTGGAATTATCACGGGATTACCATTAAAGTCTACAATATTAGGATTGTTCCATGGCAAATCTATAAAATGTAGGAAACTATCATACATAATATTTCCTACACAAAACGAGCGATCTCCAAGTCCCTCTTGCCTTAGCTTTTCAAGTGCAACTTTTGTTGCACAAAAGTCAAGAGTGGCCATATGATCGGCAGTGATTCGATTGACTTCTTCTGGACTATCAAGAGTGCCAAGCCGATTGCCTGCCTCTACATGGATGACCGGGATGTGTAATTTCACTGCTGCGAGGGCAGCGGCAAGCGTAGAGTTAGTATCGCCATAAACAAGTAATGCATCTGGATTTTCTTTTTGAAGTATTTCTTCGATGCCAATCAACATCTTCGCTGTCATTTGTGCATGTGTGCCACCAGATATACCTAGATTATAATTTGGTTCAGGTATTTCCATTTCACGGAAGAATACAGCAGACATATTATCATCAAAATGCTGTCCTGTATGTACAAGTACTTCATGATGTTCTTTTCTGATTTGCCTAGAACCAGCTGCGGCTTTAATGAGCTGTGGTCTTGCACCAACAACTGTCACTATATTCATGTTGTTTACCTCCGCCTTCTGAAATAAAAAAATAACTCTTTGATAGCTCTATTCTTCAAAATAAACATTATTACTATATATAGAGCCAAAAAAATAATTGATTCTGCCATTGCAAATAGAAGACCGAATCTAGAACGAATTGTCGAAAAGTATTCCAGCTTCTTTATGTAGTAGAAGATTGCAAAAAGGATTCCATTAACAATAAATATTTCAAACAAATTCCTCAAAAGGACTTTAAACTTAATTGAACATTCTTTCTTATGTATTAAAAAAAGGAAAGCAGGGGAAATAATAAGTTGAGATAAACTAGTTGCAAAAGCCAATCCGGGTGTCTGCATGATCTTAATAAACACATAATTAAAGACACAGTTAAATGCGATGGTAATAATCCCTGTGTATAAAGGCAGTTTCGAGTTTTTGAAGGAATAAACGATCTTTGAACATATTTCGTTAATTATCATTGGCGTTAACCCGACACAATAAAACGCGAAAATAGATGCTATATTATCTGTCTCACCTTTCAATGCGCCTCTGTTGAATAGGAATCTTATAATATCCTCCGAATAGATGATTACCAAAAAAGAAATTGGAATAAAGATAACCACTGCAGAATTAATAGTTTTCTCAACAACATCACCGACATTGTAATTTCCCTTTTTTATTACGAGTCTAGAAAATATGGGAAAGAAGATTGATGTAATGACAATACTAAAGACATTAAAAATGAATCTTCTTGATACAGCACCATAGTTAAGTAACGTGAGACTTCCCTCCGGTAAATAAGAAGCAAACGCTTTATCTATCAGAGTATTTATTTCTACTAGCATATTGCTGCAATAAATGGGAATAAACATAACCCATGTTTGTTTTATATATGAATCATATTCTATATGCAAATTAACATACTTCATACCTTTGGTGACAGAAGCAATTAAAGCAACTAAACACTTTGATAGGTTTCCACCAACCACACCAAATGCCATTATCATCGGATTATGGCAATATACAGATATAGAAATGGAAATAATTTCTATTATGTTGAATGGTAATCCGACTACATTAGCAATTATATGCGATTCATTTAGATTTAAATAACTAACAAAAAGTTCACTTAATGCGTTGAATCCAATTGAAAAAATAATTATTCTAAGAAATTTAACGACATAAATTTTCTGAGGTTCTGATAGTCCATGTCCTACCATAGAAACTATGACTCCTGGCATAATTTCCGTAATTATAATTGCCAGAATGGAAAGGATTGTTATTATGGTCAGGATTTTCCTGGTATAGTCCAGTGCTCGTCTTTTCCCGTCTTGAATAAGTGCTGTATTGAAAACCGGTGTAAAAACAACAGAAAACGATAATACCCATCCAAATAATATTGAAACAATGTCAGACGATAATAAATATGCATCTGAAATAACTGAGGCACTGTAAAAATACGCAAGCACCAATTCGCGTGTGAAGCCTAAAAATTTGGTAAATACAGTAATGAGTATTACTATCCCTACTGTTTTAATTGTGACCTTTTGACTCATTATAGTTCCTCCAGAATAGTGATTACCTCTTCTGATATTATGTCTGGAGATTTATTACCATCGAGAATTGAAGTATCTATATTATCTACTATCCTGTTGATATTAGCACTCCTGCGATGTAGATTTTTTTTTCTTGTATTCATATCCATAAAATACCATTCATCATTTCTCTCGCCCCTTAACAATATCCTTTTTGATGCAATTTTCTCATTAATATCAATGGTAAAGCACCTCCACATATTTTTATCTATATTAATCCAGTAGTTATGTATACTTTCATTTTTCATTTTAGCGTTATCAAATATGCTGCTGTATACTTGAAGATATCCTTCGGATAAAATTAGATAATCATATTTTTTCCTTTCTCGGTTAATGTTTCCATTAAGTTTTACAATCTTGAAATAGCGTTTTAATGTATATAAGAAATTTTTATGGTCAATAACAACGGTTAATGTTTTTCGCAGTTGGCTATTAAATCTATGATTTCCCGGATTGATAAAAGATATCAGCAGTTTTATACCGCTAACAATTATATTATTGTCATATATATTTTTATCTGACCCTACCTTATATCCCAATTCATTTAGCCTGCTTCTAACAATATCTGCAACTGTACTTTTTCCACAACCGGGAAGACCAACAAATTCAACCACAATTGTTTTCATTACCCTTTGCTCCAATCGCCATCAAAAACCAACAAACAAATGCAAATCCCATTTTTCCAGATACTAATCCTAAAGAAAATGTTTGTTGTAATAACACGGCCAACAAAAATGCCCTCATACAGTTTGCCTGATTTGTTCCGATTTTAGAATATCTTTTCCAAAATGTATAAAACATATAGCAGAATAGAGCAAATCCAATTATTCCCATCTGCAACAACACATAAAGGAAAAAATTATGAACTGACATTCCTTCTGAAGCACCTTTATACAAATTGCTAGTATCTAATCGGAATCCTACACCCTTGCCTAAAATCGAATTAGAGACAAACACATCGAACGCTCTAGTCCACATGAACTGTCTACCTGAAAAAAACCTATGTCCTGTGTACTTCAAAAAAAGCATTTCTATCATAGAATTGTATTTGGAAGTATATATGTATACATAAATCGCAGGGATGGCCAAACATAAAACAATCCACAACCAAAACAAGCAATTCGCATGCTTGAACTCTCGTTTCATTATGTTAAATGAACAATATAGAATAATTAGTAACAAACTGGCGAATAATGCTGTTCTTGATTCTGCTAGGTACTCAACAACAATTAAACCAATTGCCGCTAATGCAGACATGGCCCCCTTTTTCTTTCGATAAAGAATAGCACATATAACCAGAAAAATATCACTCCCTATTTGAGTTGTAACTAGAGTGTTTGTTTCCAATAATTTGACCTTCATTCCAACTTGAAAATAGCACACTAGTAGTAACACAAAAAATGAATATATAAATGAACGAAAAATCGAATCAATTTGTTTGCTATTAACTTTTGAATTATATATGACAAATATAATAAAAAAAATCAAATAGTATCTTAACATATCGCCAAGAGAGTCAATCAAACTATTTCTATGGAATAGCGATACAACAAAACCAATCAAGACAGCAATTGCTAAAAATACTATAGACCTATTCATTCTGTCAAAAATAAATGTACAACTGTTATGTATAACAAATAGTGATAATGCACCAAAAAAGCCTATATATCCCAGTAATCTATACTGCCCACCAAGCAATAAAGATAGTGAAAGTAATAAACCAATGCCGTTTGTTATTCCTATGTGAATCTTCATTTGTGCAATTACACTGCCTCCCATATCGCCTTTTTTATGCTAAGAAGCACATCAGTATATCCTTGATTACAATCAATGTCAATTATTTTACACGCTTTACTAAATTCAACAGCACTCAAAGATTCAGCTTTAGCTTTTCTCTCATCCGAATTCCTTTCGTTTTCCTTCTTTCTAGAATAGGATACTTCGGGATCTACATTCATTCTGAATATATATAACGTACATTTAATGTTATTTATGGCATTAAAAATATTTCGCTCTTTCTTTGCCATTTTTGATATGAGTATAGAATTTGGAAAAGCTTTGGCATATCTCTGAACTTTCATTCCATCATGGACGACTTCAATGGAGCTTTGGGGGAATCTGTCGCATAAGACTATACCACCATTGCTGGACATTTTCACGGCTTTCTTTATACATTTAATATTATTATACGCTATAGATAGATAAGTCATAGACGCAAAGTAAGCTTTAACCCTATCCTTCACGCTATTATTAGGAACATTTACTCTTGTCATGTTACTTTCTGTTGACGTACTCCCCTCATGTCTTTCCACATATGATTGGTATACACCAATTAAAATTTTTGCAACTATGCTTGCATTTCCTTGACCTGCGCCTAGGTAAAAATTTTTAACATCAAATTCATCGCTTAACCACTTAAGAACTTCATTTATCATTGTGCTTTTTCCACTTCCGTCTATACCTATAAATGCAAAAATGGGGCCTGCAGCCTTACAACGTTTTTTTACTGGAAGCATAGAATTGAATTTTTTATTCATTAGCATATATATTCTTCGACGAGCTCTATATATAAAGGATACAATTTCCGCTTTTATAGAGCTCATTCTTCTATATTTTATCAATTTATTTCTGATATAGCTTTCAAAATCCAAAAAGGCGGTTACTGAAATTGGCTCATCTTCAAGGAGCATCCCCCTGAATTTAAAATAGCCTTCCTCATCTAGCAGTTCAGTAAAGATTTGTTGAAACTTATTACGATTTACGCTGCTCCTTAAGAATTTAACTTCTGACCATTCATCTTCGGAAAAGTAAACACGATTATATTGCGACTTTGCTTTTTGCTTTTTGTTTCGTTTGACTACAAGCCTTGCAAAAAGAAGAACTAATTCCATTTCAGGATCATCAATTCTTATAACTGAAGTACTTCTTCTTGAATAAGATAGCACTGCATTATCCCATGGAATTATGTAATCTTTAACTAGACTTTTCCCCGTTATGAGATGAGTATGCAAATGAATATGAATAATAATTCCCGTTTCATCATCCATCCCATACCAATTTGTTACGCCAGGGTATTTGCAAAATTCATTTGGCTCAAACTCCTTAAAGCCGTAGCTAGATATTACCTGTATAAATGTATCAAAATCATTTTCACTTACCAAAATATCCAAATCAGTATTGCCATCAAGTCCAGCTTCAAGATATTTGTTACTCTTAAAATGGCAATAAGATACAGATTTTTCGTTTAATTCTGTGAAAATGTTTTTGCATATGTCTTTCATATTCTATTCCTCGCAAACTGATCTATACAAATTCTCCATGGTTTTTACATTATCTTCAAACTTGTACAATTTAAGTACTCTGTCCCTTCCGTTTCTTCCCAGTTGTTTCCTTAACTGCTCATCTGAGATTAATTTTATTAAGGCGGTTGCAATCTCTTGAATATCATGCCTTTTAACGATAATTCCAGTTACACCATCCTCCACAACTTCCTTAAACCCATCAACATCAGTAACTACGACAGGAATCCCCATTGCTTCTGCTTCAACAACTGAAACGCCAAAACTTTCACTATCTAAAATACTCGTTGCACAAAATATATCAATTTCTCTTAACGCGTTAGGGACTTCACTATGAGGTATTTCTCCAGGCAAAGATATTTCTTCAGTTAGATTGAGTGTTTTAATTATGTCTTCTATTTCTTCCCTTTGTTTACCTCTTCCATATATAACACATCGAATATCCTTTTTTTCTTTTTGAAAGTGAGTTTTTACGATGGCAAAAGCTCTGACCAAATCATCGATTCCATATTTAGGACTTATAACCTTTATGTTGCCAATAGTTATATATTCATGCGCTTTTTGTTCCTCTGCGGGCTTAAACTGATCAATATCTATCCCAAATGGGGTGATTACAATATCTTTTTTGTCTCCTATTATTTTTCTAACCTGCTCTGCCATACAATTACTAGTAGATGCAATCTTTTTAGCAAATAGTAAATTGGATTTAATAATACGCATACACAGCCAGTTTTTATAAGGGAAATCATATACATCACTTCCCCATACCGATAGAACAAGATTTCTTACTCTGGCAAGTCGTGCCATCGTCCCATATCCACTGGCATAATGAACATTAACAACATCTGGTTGATAGGATTTCACAAGCTTATTTAAAGAAGATGCGTTCAGGATGTAACCTGCTTTTCCCCAAATGGGAAGTTGTACTATTTTTATACGGCTATCCAACGCTTCAATATGGTTTACTTTGCTCTTTTGCATTACAAAAACCACATCATGACCTCTATTAACTAATGCGTTAACCCATTTATTGGAATGTGATTCTGCATATGAAACAAACATGATTCTCATATTTATAATTGCCTTTCTGTTAGAGATGTCAGCGAGTCTATGAAGCAGCCTTATGCCATCAGCTCTCACAAAGTTGCCATGCTCAGCTACTTCTAAATCCAGTAAACTACAAATACGAATTAGTACAATCTACTTCCGACGGCTTATGTTGGATTGATCAAACATATCATTGCTCATATTTTATATCCTAATATTTTTTTAACTCTCGGTTTTAAGATTTGTTTGCACTCTGAAATCAGTGATTTATGTGTCACATGCCATGTAATAACTTGATTACCTCCATATCTCCGATACACTTGTTCAATTCCTTCAACCATTGAACCTTCAAAATCAAAAGATGTTGATGTATTCCGGGCTGATAGTATCTCATGATGGAGTAAAAATGGCATCGCACAATCATTGCCAAATGATGTATCCTGTCCACTCATAAGATGATAGCAAACACGCTCATCGAAAAGAGTAAAACAACCAGCATGGGCTTTTCCTTCATCATCCCGCGCGATAAAAATGCTACCATGACCAGACTTTATAGTTTTTGAGATTATTTCAGCTGTTATATCATTATCAATTGGGTTTTTCCTATTTTGTCGTCTATATGTGAGATTCTGTAGATTGATAAATTCCTCAATTGTATTCGGAGAATCGTCTATATGAAGGAGTTTTTTTCCTCTGTTTACATCTCTTTTAATACTTTTACTACAGTTAGATTCAACTTCTTGCATATTAGTGAGATTCATAATTCTATAAGAAAACAAAGGATCGATTGAGTAGCCTTTCCATCTAAAGGGGAGTATATAACTCTGGTGATAGTCTAGTACTAAGTCAACATTGCGCTTAACCGGAAGCTGATCTATTAAATCATGTATTATCTCTTTCTGGATGTTAAACTGGTCATTTCCTCTTTGAAACGCTCTTATATTTTCCGACATCCAGATACCTAATGTTTGAGTATAATGTGGTAATGAAATTTTTCCATTTTTGACAACATAAGGAAGTCTTGCTATTACGTCATCAGCCCTCTCCCCAGTCCCTTTTTTTACAATAGCTTCTCCCCAATTTCCTGGGGATACAATATCAAGCCACCACGGTTCCTCGAAAGGTCCGTTTGTAAATTTACGATCAGACATTGTTTTCCTCCAAACGATTTATTGCTTCTATGTAAGAAATGAATTCATATTCGTTAGAGTTTTCAAAATACTCCATTAGCCATATATACCAGTTTCTAATATCTACATAATCATTACAGAACTGATAATCGTGGAAGAGTATGGAAATATAATCTATGTGCTTATCTTTACATTCCTGTAATATTTCCATAGTTTTTAGTTTTGCTTTTTCAAAATTTTGTGGTAAATATCCATCCATTATGGTCAATGGGAATTCCCACATATTTTTTACTTTATATGGATTTTTTCGTGTTCCACAACATTTCTTATTGAATTCTGTACAATCAAAAATATAACCCACTTCATCTAACTTTTTAAATGTTTCATCATTAAAGCGGACATAATGCATTCTTATACCACATGGGGCAAATCCCATTGTAGACACAAAAGTATCATATTCTCTTTTTATTCCATCAAAAGATTCATAGTCAATGCCATGCACACCTACAAGAAATCCATTAGCATGTACAATGTCAATCATTTCTTTCGCTTCCTGTGGCTTATAAGACATACCCAGTCCCTGATTCATTCCAAAGAAAAATACGGATTTTATTCCATGTTGTTTATCATAATTCATTTGTGCTTCAAGGTTATGCCGATTCTTTCTAAAACAGCTTGAATTTCGCAGTATCCATTCTGAAAGCCGTACATCTCCTTTTAGTACCTGTATAGTTGTCCTGATCCACATTTTGGGATATATTAGATCTCTAAACCAATGCTCTCTTGAAAATAAATGGTCAACATCGTGTGACACTAGTATCTTTATCACTGCTTAACTTCCTCAAGAAATTTTTCTGATAGAACTGGATATGTAAATTCTTTAACTATCGCCATTTTCCCGTTTTGTCCTAATCTATCTCTTTCACTTTTATCCATCTCCATCAATCTATTTATTCCATCCATGAGTGCTGTGGCATCTTCTGCCTGAACGCTAATACCACAGTTATATTCTTTTACTAAATCATTTGGTGCATCGACAGCATATAAGATTGGCTTTCCACCCATCATTGCATCAAATAGTTTGTTCATTCCAATTCCAAAGCGAAACATCTTATTCTTTATTGCACCAACATATGATGCATCGCATAAATGTATAAGAGAAGGGATGGCCTTCTTATTAATGGATGGCAAAAAACAATAAGCATCTTTCGATATTTTCAGTTTTCCAGCCAAATTTCTTAAATCTTCTTTGTAATTGCCCTCGCCAACGAATGCAACAAACAATTTAGACTGTTCTGCCATTCCGAGTGCCTTAATTAAATAATCAATACTGTATGACCTTGTATGACTCCCGAAAAATCCGATGACAAATCTGCCTTCACTGTGTGCCTTGTTTAGTACTGATTTATGTTTATCCGGAAGATCCTCAGGATTTTCCCAGTCACTCAACTCAATTCCATTAGGAACATAAATGAACTTATCCTTTTCCATTCCGTGTTCGATAAAATACTCCTTCGCGTATGGCAAAATTGAAACGACCTTATTTGCGTGTTTACAAAAATAATTTTCCGCATGTTGAACTACTACTACAAATGGATGATTAGGAGACATTCCATACAATTCAATTGGTGTAATAGGCCACATATCATGAACTTCATGTATGTAAAGCCCTCCACTTTTTTGGGCTATTCTATTTGCGGCATAAGCATCCATAGGATATGTTGACGAGGCAATAACTATATCTGGACAAAAATCTTTTGCGATCTTTGCCGCATTGAAGAATAACTTCCAACAAAATTGAGACATAGTGATGATTCTGGATACCCCATTTCCACTGTATGTTCCTGTTTTTACCCACTGATATTCAATTCCATCAACAATTGAAGTAGAAAAATTCTTCGTAATCCTTGGATTACTTTTTCTTAGGTGGGAAAAACTTGCTGTTAGGATTCTTACATTGTGGCCTTTCTTTCTCCATTCTTTTGAGAAATAATATGGGCGAAATTCCATTCCCATGCTTGAGGAACCTGCGTAATGATCAATATAAAGAATATTCATATGTATTCCTTCCCTAACACAGCAAAAACTGTTCGGAACATTGTTAAAATATCCCGCGTAACTCTAAATTTTTTGACACTTTCCAGATTCCACTTCATCTTTGCTGGAAGAACATGCTCTATATACACGCGATCAACGTCATCCGTTGCATTTAGCAGTTTATCTTCATCTTTGTAGCGAATCGATGCCTCACTCGTAATACCAGCTGGCATTAGCAAAGTAGCATTATATTCGGGCTTGTATTTTTCCACATACTTGACAGCCTCTGGTCTTGTCCCCACGAAACTCATGTTACCAGAAATCACATCAAACACTTGTGGGAGTTCATCCAGACGACATCCACGCAATTTTGCCCCCACTTTTGTGATCCTACTGTCATTCCCCACAGTAACCGCAGTTCCGACCTTGTCGGCATCGTTGACCATAGTCCTAAACTTGTGGATACGGAAAAGCCTGCCATATCTAGTAACGCGCACTTGTCTGTAAAATACAGGTCCATCAGAATCTTTCTTAATCATAATAGCTATTATCATCATAGGAATTGCTAGGATAACTAGCAGGATAATGCTGACGATAAGATCAAAGGTGCGCTTAAGGAGTAATTGCCCTTTTTTCCTATTTAGTATTTCCCAATAAGGTCGTACTTCTGGAGTTCTCATAAACTTTGGTAGCTTTTCCCACTTTTGCAGCATCCTTATATCCCCTTATCTCATACACAACATTCCTTAAGCACTCACACACATACTCTACATCCTCATTTGTCAGCTTTGTATGCAGAGGCAGCGTAATTAGATTATGGTAATAATCGTAGGCATTCGGAAAGTCCTTGATATCCCATCCCAGTGCCTTATAAGCTGTCATCATAGGAAGCGGCTTATAATGGACATTTGTGGCAACCCCTCTCTCTGCCAGTTTCTCAATGATTTGATTTCGAGTCTCTACATCAATTCCAGATATGCGAATCAGATAAAGATGGTTTGAACTATCCATATTATCCGTATGATGGACGAGGTGTGATATGCCAAGCGCATCACAAGTTGAATCATATCTCTTTATGATCTCCAGGCGTCGTTCAAGCATTCGTGTATACCGTTCCAACTGCCGAATTCCAATGGCAGCCATAATATCAGTCATATTGCACTTATACCATACCCCGATGACATCATATTCCCATGCGCCGACTTTCATCTTTGCAAGAGCGTCCTTGTTCTGACCATGAAGGGACATCAGCTGGTACATCTTATAGATTTCACTGTTATCTATTCCCTCTATTGGCAGCCATACAGCCGCCCCACCTTCTGCAGTTGTGAAATTTTTAACTGCGTGAAAAGAGAAGGATGTGAAATCCGCAATCGCTCCGCAATACCTTCTTTGCTTCTCAATTTTTCCATTCCCCGCATGTGAAATAATTCTCGATGCGCCGAGACTATGTGCACAGTCTGCTACAACAGCCACGCGGCCGATAGCTTGTTGTATTCTACTTCCTAAGTCAGCCAAAGGATTACTGTGATCATTTAGGGGAGTAAAAAAAGAGCGTTTCTTCTCCACAATCTCGAAGATCCGATCATAATCGCAAACGACGCCGCCTAGATCAACCGTAATAATTGCTTTGGTTTTCGGAGTAATCGCAGCTTCCAAATCATTGTAATCCATCTCAGGGGCATGCGTAATCTTGTCGCCCCCTTTTTGAATATCTACAAACTTCACTGTGGCGCCGCAGTGAATAGCAGCTGCTGCGGATGCTGTGTATGTATATGACGGTACGATAACCTCATCACCTACACCAATCCCAAGAATCCGAAGATTAAGTTCCTCTGCCGCTGTAGCGGAATTTAAGCATACAACTTGCTGACTATACCTCGCGATTGCCTTTTTGTTGGTATAATCAATGTCATTCTTTCCGTTTCTTATATAGGCGGCTAAGCAGCATTCCAGAATTTTTGTCCTCGGCCCTGTGGTAATCCATCCAGAGCGAAGAGTTTCCGCTACTTCTGCAATTTCAAGTTCACTTATATCAGGTGGGCTGAAACTGATTATTCTTTTCTCCATGATTTTTCTTCCTTTTGTTTTATTCTTTATAACTTAAAAGGGAACTAACACAATAAAAATCGAGTATGCGAAATATAGTGCTGATTTTGCAAGCTCCTACTATATTGCGTATATATTTTTCTTAATTGGGCAGCTCCTCCTTATTTTGCTTGTACCTAATCTTTACCATCGAAGCAGAAAGTTAATGAAATATATCCACCACGATTTTCTCTAATGGCATTCTTGGCATTCAGCTCTTTTATAATTTTTCTCCACTTCTTCTAAAATTTTTTCATATTATTGCCTTATCTCGAGTTCGTCTCAAATACCTCTTTTATATACTGCATTTCCTCCTCATGCTTGGCGGGAAGCCATATCTGTGATGGAAATGGCTCGATTCCATCCAAATCCCTGTTTCCTATAACTTCAGCTTTTTTCTGAAATACATCAGCCCTTCTGAATAAATTTTATTTTCTCGAGTCTCCGGTGTGATTTCCTTCTTCCGGTTGATACGTTGGCACCAGTTTTTTAACCGTTTCCCGGATGTGTTCCCCATCCTGGTTTGCCGTCTCATACAATCCTTTAAGTTGCTCTTCAAACCCCTCCGCATTAAATTCAATGGGCTTCCCGATATGAATTAGCTTATTAGGCGTCTCCTGTAATCCCTCTTCATTCATAAGAAGTTCCTCATATAACTTCTCCCCCGGCCTCAGCCCCGTAAACACAATCGGGATATCCACATCCGGCGTATATCCCGACAGCCGGATCAAATTCTTCGCCAAGTCCAGAATCTTCACCGGCTCCCCCATATCCAGAATGAAGATTTCTCCTCCCTTTGCATAGGCACCTGCCTGCAATACCAGAGAAACCGCTTCCGGAATCGTCATAAAATACCTTATGATATCCGGGTGGGTCACCGTCACCGGCCCGCCCTGTTCGATCTGCTTTTTAAATAGAGGAATCACCGACCCGTTACTCCCCAGTACATTCCCAAACCGCACTGCCACAAAATCCGTCTTTGACTTCGCGTTCATCATCTGGATGACCATCTCGCACATCCGTTTGGATGCCCCCATGATGTTGGTCGGGTTTACCGCCTTATCCGTCGAGATCAGCACAAACCTCTTTGTCCCATATTTATCCGCCGCCTTCGCTGTCTTATAAGTCCCAAACACGTTGTTCTTTATGGCCTCGTTGGGACTGTCTTCCATAAGCGGCACATGTTTATGGGCCGCCGCATGGTACACGATATCCGGCCTGTACTTCTCAAAAATCGTCTCCACCCGATGCGTATTCCGCACCGACCC
>ERZ808044.1094-NODE-1094-length-17995-cov-20.244112_pt1 | contig 17995 bp, 14 predicted proteins | sample MGYA00380195_ERZ808044 | MGnify/ENA primary metagenome ERZ808044 (study PRJEB31490, sample SAMN06133423) | mouse gut metagenome | isolation source: Z7_2 | host: mice | place: China: Chengdu | collected 2015-05 ...
TAAAATTATGTATAACAAAAAGACGATAATCTAAATATAAAAGCCTTCTTCACCAAAATCATCGTCAAGTTCGTCATCATTTAGGAAATAATCCATATCGAGAAGGTCACCTTCACTCATAGAGAGGATGTCCGCAGGAGTCATTCCTTCCGGGGGATTATGAATGTATTTTTGTCGTAGTTCCTCTATTGGTTGTTGCATGTAAATTTACTCCTTTGCTTTTCTTTTTAGTGTATCACAGGCAAAGGAAACTGTGAAGGATATCTGTCATGCAGAAGACCGCTTTCCGCGAGCTTTGGACATAGCCCGATGGTAAAGTTCTTCAAGAGGAACCCGTTTATGATTATAATACAGCTCCAGAAAGAGCATAGTAGTGCCACATTCGGGACATTTTAAAGGGTCGTAGCCAAAAGAAGAAAAAATGCATTTTCTCCATTCAAGGTAACTCAGGAAAAAGAGATGTTTTTCTTTTGAAATGGCATGGTTTAGTTTCTTATCGGATTCACGATGCCGGGCATAAAGCCCGCCGTAGCGGATCATCTTAAAGTGTTTTTCCGGGATATGCCGGATGAGACGCTGAATAAATTCAATGGCAGGGAGTGTTTCTTGTACATAAGCACCGTCTTCATGGCGGTTGTAATGAAAAGTGACATTCTCCCCGTCATAATGGTCAATGCGGGAGGTTGCAATTACGGGCCTGCCAAGATATCTGCCAATATATTTGATAACGGTATCCGGGTCACATTTGTTAGGTTTTGCGTAGACATAGAAACCATTTTTATTTTTCTTGTAGCAGAGTGCTTTCGTTTTTTTAAAGGAAGGACCGATTTTAGCTTCCATTTCATTAAGAAGTGCAGTGCGGAAAGCATTGCGTAAATAGTTGTAGTTAAAATGATTGACGGTTTTCCAAAAGTTATTATCGCTGAATCCGCCCTCGGAAACAAGACAATGGATATGGGGATTCCATTTTAAGTCCCTGCCAAAGGTATGCAGAACTAAAATGAAGCCAGGAGTGTAATTCATGGAATGGTTCATCTTATGGAACATACGGAGAATCACACTGTTCACGGCGTGGAAGAGGCAGTTCAGAAGATCGCGGTCCTCAAGGAAGAAGGGGCGAAGGACCTCATCGATGGTGAAAACGCAGTGTCGGTGCAGGGTATGGACCAGTTTGGAAGCCATTTTTAGAGTGCGGGCCAAGGCATATTTTGTCCCACAGGAAGGACAAAAACGGCTATGGCAGCGAAAGGGAACAAATTTAAGATTACCGCAGTGAGGACAGGAATACATAGTTCCGCCATAGGAAGAATCACCACAGAGAATCATTTTGTCAATGTTATCTATTTCACAGTCCCGGGGATGGAGGGTATATTTAATTTCTTCATAATAGTCAGTAAAGATATCTTGTAAAATACTCATGGGACTATTATGGCAGAAAAAGGGAAAAAAGTAAATCCCTCTTAAGTTCCCCTCATGAATGAGGGGTTAGGGGAGTTGACGTGTCGAAGACACTTTTTTATAAGATATATAATGTATACATTAGGTTATATAAAATCTAAGATATATGGATAGTGATAAGCATGAGTAGATAAAGGGGTGTGAGAGCATAGGAGATATTTTGGAAAAGTGTCTGATAGAAAGTACAAGGATTATAAAAGTATAGAAAAAGGAGTAATTGACAGATGAAAAAGAAAATAGTAGCAATGTTTCTGGTAATGTCATTATCATTACTGGGGAATACTGCAGTGTGGGCAAGCAATTTAGATGGAAGTCTAACAGTAGAGCCGACAGAAAATGCAGAAGGATCCGATGAGGATGAAAAGGTCGTTATTGTTGAACCTTTGGACCCGGATTCCTTAGATAAGGATAAGGGGAATGATATTGTTGAACCTTCTGATCCAGTTCAGCCGAAAGATCCATCTGAGAATTTGGGGACAGGGAGTATAAAGGTTGATGATATAGCCAATTTGGTAGTTAAGAGAGGAATAATGATTGATGAGATAAATTTCCCAGATGCAGCTTTTCGTGAAATGGTAAAAGGCTGTGACGAAGATGGGGATGGCATTTTAATCAGAAGTGAGATAGAAGGCGTGGAGAGTATAACATATTCTTCTGAGAGTGATTTGACGTGGGATCATAGTATCCAAGATGCAGCAGGTATTGAATATTTTACAAATCTTGAAGAGCTAGATTGTAGTGGGATACCTGGTATTATAATACTCCCAGGATCAGGCATTTATAGTACATATAATCAGTTATCAAACCTAGATATAAGCAAGAATACTAATCTTAAAAAACTCAATTGCGCTAGTAATCAATTATCAAGCTTAGATGTAAGCAAAAATATTAATCTTGAAAGCCTGTCTTGTTTTGATAATCAGTTATCAAGCCTAGATGTAAGTAGGAACATTAATCTTAAAAGTTTATCTTGCCCGGCTAATCAGTTGTCAAACTTAGATGTAAGCAAGAATACTAATCTTGAGGGTTTGTTTTGCGGCAGTAATCAGTTATTAAGCTTAGACGTAAGTAAGAATACTCTTCTTAAAAGACTAAATTGCGATAATAATCAATTGTCAAGCTTAGATGTAAGCGAGAATATTAACCTTGAATATCTGGATTGCTCGTATAATCAGTTGTCAAGCTTAGACGTAAGTAGGGATATTAATCTTGAAATTCTGTATTGCTATAGAAATCAGTTATCAAGCTTAGATGTAAGTAGAAATATTAATCTTAAAAGTCTGTCTTGCCATGAGAATCAATTATCAAACTTAGATGTAAGCAAAAATATCAATCTTGAAAGTCTGTATTGCCCGAATAATCAGTTATCAAGCTTAGACGTAAGCAAAAATACTAATCTTGAAAGTTTGGTTTGTTGGAGTAATCGGTTATTAAGCTTAGATGTAAGTGGTAATATTAATCTAAAAGAAGCAGATGTAACATCTCAATTTATTTCAAAGACAGCTACTAAAGTGGATAGTATGTGGTCGCTTGATCTAGCATCGTTTGTAGGAAGTGATAATGTAGATAGAATTAGCCTTGTCACAGAAGGAGCGGAATTATCAGACGATGGAGTTGTAACGTTCTCGGGTGACGAAGCACCGACAGAACTGGAATATATCTTTGATACGAAAAATCCAGCGGAAGATACTCCGATGACCGTTCATGTTGCGCTTGGAAGTATGAGTGATCAGACCGAAGATGAAGTAAGAGTTGATACGAGTGGATTAGATTTAGACAGCATTTGCGAAAATCAGGAGATTGACCCAACTGAGGCAGAAATCATCTTGTCACAAGAGGATACTGATTCGAAGGATACAGAAAAGCTTACGCAAAAGGCAAAAGAGAATGGATATTCTATTATAAATGCTTATGAGATATTGATGATGCTTTATTCAGATGGAAATAAGGTTGCGGATATCACAGAGAATTTTGGTAAACTGACATTGACTTTGCAAGTGGGTAAGAATTATGCGGGATATCAGGCAGTGGTATATCAGCTCCATAATGGTGAGGAGATCATTCCTCATGAAGGGCTGACTGTGGATGCTGACGGCATGGTGACAATTACTGTCGATAGATTCTCAACCTTTGCAGTGGCAGTAAAAAATCGTTCATCTGTAAGCAATACAGGACAGAGTTCAGGCAATGCTCCGACAACAACGGATACCCCAACAACAAATGATACTCCAACAACGAATACTCCGGAAACGAATGTTCCAACAACGAATGTCTCCACAACGACGAATACGCTGAACAGTCCAGCACCTACATTTTCTGCACCGGCAACGAGTACAGCAAATGCAGGAAGCGTTAAGACAGGAGATTCACAGGATGCTTTGCTGTGGTCGCTGATCTGTGTTCTGGCAGTAGGTGTAAGTGTACTTCTGGTTAGAAAGAAGTACTGCAGACACTTATCTTGATGATAGAATTAATAAGAGTAATAAGGTATGAGGGGGAAAATCGGCTAATGACGATTTTTCTGCTTTAAAAGAGAAATAGGGATACCCTGCGGAAATGCGTGCCTTTCGGCACTGACATATTCCGCAGGGTATCCCTATTTCTAAGATCAGTAATTATTTTTGAGCGCACAAAATAAAGGATATCTGCCAGGTAAGCCACGCTTTCCATTATGCTGCGTTTTCTTCCTTTTTGCCTTCAAACTTCCGGAGCTTATTGCATAAGAACCGATGATATTTATTGATATTTCTACCTATCGCATACAGCATAAACTCTTTGTATACTTTTTCTGTCGAACGATGATTAAAGCGCCGGATATCATCATTTTCTTTGATATCACCAAAATGTCCTTCGGTTTGGATCGAGCGGATCTGGCGATTTAGGATGCCTTTCTCACTTTGGATATTTGCATGGGATTTTTCTTTTAATTCTTCCCAGCGCTCATTTATCTTCATGACTTTATTTTTATCGGCATCTTTTTCCGGATCATATTTATACAGACATTCCGCTTTATGCTCACAGCCACTGCAATCAGCGCATCCATACACTTCCAGTGTTTGAGTATATCCTTCCATTTCTTTTTCTTCTGTGCGGATATGTCTCAGTTCCCTGCCATCATGACAAACATAATAACGTTCATCTTCAAATATCCGGGTTGTCATGTTATAGTATTTTCCTATATTTTCTTTATAGGCGCGGGTCTTTCTTTGTTCATGATCCTGTAGTTTGATATAACTTTCTATGTTGTGTTCTTTTAGGAACAGTAAGTTCTTTTCACTGCAATAGCCGCTGTCTGCAGTCGTTTCCTTTAATATTTCACCAAAAGTATCGATGTGTTTTTCAATGACTGGAATCAGGGTGTTGTAATCCGTCCTGTCATTGCTTACATAAGCATGAATGATAAAGTAATTCTCTACAGCAATCTGAACATTATAAGCTGGTTTGAGCTGGCCATTCATCATGTGGTCATCTTTCATTCTCATGAAGGTTGCCTCTAAATCTGTTTTCGAATAGCTGTTACGCTCTTTCCCCATGATTTCAAAACTTTCTGCGTATTCCATGAGTCTTTTGCCACATGCTTCGAGTTCTTCGTAGAGCTGCTGGATTTCAGATTTTTTCCTGCCTTTTCCGTATACAAACCCGATGCCTTCACCATTTGCTATCGTTACTAAGTTTTTCTGAAGTTTTAACAGATCCAATGGAGAGCAGTTGTCGATTTCGATAATGCTGTTATTTGATATTTTTTTATGCTTTGTGAGTTTTCGTTTGCGGTTCTTTTCAATCACTTCCCGCACTTTGTCCATGCCTTCAATCATAAACATCTGCGCATTCCCAAAACCGTATTTTGTGTCATATCCGTTTTCTTCTAAGAATCTGTTGTACTTTGCATAAAGAGAATCAATGGTATCGAGCAGTCCTGCCAGATGGTAGTTGAGTGTTCCGCGCCATACAAAGGTATAACGGTTTGCGTTGGCTTCTATCTTTGTCCCGTCTATAAAGAGTGATTCTAACGTGATCAAACCTTCTTTTTTTAACCGCCGCAGCAATTGATAATTCAGGTCATCCAAAATCTCAGAAGTAAGTTTTTTGTTTATAAAATCATAAAAGGCATCTCTTTTAGGCTGTTCCCCCTGTGTGAGCCAGATAAATGCAAGGTCTCGTTTACAAAGTTCAACGATGCGGTCAATTTCACGAATGCCGCGCATGTTTGCATATGTCAGAACTCCATATTTCATGATTGGGTTAAACCCGTGTTTCCCCTTACCAGAATACTGTGCCAATAAAGCTGTAAAATCCATTTCCTCCATCACTTTTTTAAGGGTAAAGACCGGATCGTCATCAGGTAAACTCAATTCATAAAATTTAAAGTTGATTTTCTGTTGCCCTAATTCAAAAAATTCGTTATAATATTTATTGTTTAACATAGTTACATTATAACATGTAACGGAGAGAAGATGGTTGTCGTTAGCCATCTTTTTCTCTTTTATGGGAATAATTTAGGGAGGCATGCGACTGGAACGAGTCACATGCCTCCCTGTTTAAAACTGCCTGTTAACCGACAGCCCCTTTTTAAAAGCTATATATTTGCGGCAACGATAGTTTTGTCGAAATACTTCGATACGCAGAATCATGAATTGTTGGTAAATTTGTTGTGCAGAAATCATTGCACGTAAACATATATCTGAATGAATTTGACCAGGAGTTTGTGAAAAAAGACGTGCCTTGTATCAGATGTGAGTAATATGGGATTAAAGAAAGATACTCTTATAAAAATATAAAAAAGTATCAATTTATATTTTTGGATACTATTAACAAAAATTAATGGATATAAGGATGCTAACAGGAAATAATTTGTCTGTTTTATATAATAAAATAAATTTTTTTATGTTTCTAAATATGACTCGTGAAGCAGAAATTGGCAAATTGAAAAGCGGAAACAGTATCATTATAATAAAATTATAGGCTAATGATACTGAAAATGCTTGAAAGGAGGATATGATGATCACACGTGAAGATGTTGCAAAATTGGCCGGAGTCTCAGTCAGTACAGTATCAAGGGTATTGAATGAAAGAGGATATGTTTCCCAGAAGAAAAAGGAGGCTGTAAGCTCTGCTGCTAAACAGCTGGGATATCAGGCAGCAAGCTTGGCAGGAAGTAAAACAGGGACCCGTCAGCTGTGCTTGATATTGGGGCAGAGTCTTCATAATGGATATTGTGTTGAGTTGTTTGAATATATGGCGGAATATGCACAGACCAGAGGGTATACGCTGCTGTTGACAGGGGACTTGAGTGTGAAGCAGATTCAATCTATATTGACAGACGGTATCATAGTTGAAAATGAGGAGGTGGCAGTGAAAGTACAGACCGCTTTAAAGAAACGGAAGCAAATTCCGATCGTGAGCGTATCTAATGGTTTGCCGGTGGTGCAGACTAAGCGTATTCCGTATATTGATGTGGACAGCTATCAGGTTATGGAAATGGCGGTTCAATATCTGAAGAAAAAAGGGCATAAGAAAATCGCCTATGCGGTTCCGGATGTTCTGACAAAAGGAGAAAGAATTCAGCCAAGAAGCATTGCGTATAAAAATATAATGCTGCAGGAGCTGGGCGAAAAGAAATTTGAGAAATATCTGATTGCTTCTCAAAAAGAAGGGGTGAAACTCTTGGAAAATCGTAACTGCTTTGAAGAAGGAGGCTGTGGGGCAGATGAATTTGCTAGAAAACACTGTGATGCTACAGCCGTCATTTGTTATAACGACGAATATGCTTTGGGTATGATCTACAGATTGGAAAAATTGGGATATAAGATCCCGCAGGATGTCTCGGTTATAGGAATAGATGGATTAAAAAAAAGAAATCTGTTTGTTCCGCGTCTGACTTCTGTATCGATAAATACAAAAATGCAGGCCTGTTCATGTGTAGATGTAGTGATTGCTATGATTGAGGGTAAGAAAGTCGGCCGGTTTATTCCTATAAAACCTCAAATCATAGAAGGGGATTCTGTCAGAGACCTTATGTAGGTATGAAAAAAGTGTTGTATAAATAGGAGGAAAATAAGAATGATGATGAAGAAAAAGAGATTTTTGATATTGGGAATATCGGCTGCGCTTTTATGTGGCTGCGGTTCAAACGGTGATGGAAATGCAAAAGGAACAAAAGATGAGGAAGGGAAAACAACGATTACTGTCGCAGGCTATCCAAGTGCGGATCAGGCATTTGAAGCTGCGTTAGAAGGATTTCATGAGAAGTATCCGGATATTGAGGTAGAGTTCAATATCACGGATTCTACCAGCCATCATCAGGCATTGTCCACAGCGCTTGCGTCGGGTACGGACGCGGCGGATGTGGCAATGGTAGAGGGAGGATATATTGCCCAGTACAGTAATTCAAATGCACTGACTAACTTGCTGGAAGAGCCGTTCAATGCGGAACAATATAAGGATGATTTTGTGGCGTTGAAATGGAATCAAGCGTATTCCGTAGATGGGAAAAGGATGGTGGCGATTCCATGGGATATCGGACCGGCGACCTATTTTTATAGAAGGGATGTGTTTGAGGAATGTAATCTTCCCACCGACCCGGACGAGGTGGGCGAACTGATGAGCACATGGGAGGGTGTTCTGGAAGTGGCGGAAGCTGTCTCTATTCCCGGAGAAAGATGGCTGCTTCCAGATGCGGTTGATTTTTATCGTATGATGTTTGCAAACAGAGATTATTATAATGAAGACCTGACTCTGCGCCTGGATCGTGATGGTGATGTGGAATGTCTTGATGCGATTAAAACAATTCGGGAAAACGGATGGGATATGAATGTAAATGCTTTCAGTTCTGAGGCTTATAGCGGCTTTGCTTCCGGTACATGTGTCAGCGTACCGATGGCAAGCTGGTTCGGAGGAATGTTGAAGACAGACGTGGATCCCGAAGGCACAGGGAAATGGGCGGTTACAGATATGCCCGGAGGAATTCAGTCAAGTAACTGCGGAGGATCTTATCTGGTAATTCCGGAACAGTCTGAACATAAAGAAGAGGCATGGAAGTTTATAGAATATATGTTATGTACGGCGGAAGGACAGAATGCCATTATGGAAGAAGTCGATTATTTTCCGGCATATACCCCCGCATATGAGGATCCTATGTATGATGAGGAAGACGCTTACTTCGGAGGTCAGAAAACCAGGAGCTTATGGGTGGAGCAGGCAGTAGAGATGGAACCTGTATACTCAACGATGATGGATGTGAGCGCGGAAGAATGTATCACCAGCACGATCAACGGATGTCTGGACCGGGGAGATTCGCCGGAACAGATGAAAGAACAACTGGAAGAAGACATTGAAAAGGCGGTTGCGGAACTGAAAGCACAATGGATTCAGATTTATAAAGACGCAGGTATGTGGGAGGATTAATTTAGATTGGAGTTTAGCAATTACCCGATAAGGGGAATTGCCTGAAAGGAGGACTTGGCGGGCTGTCTTTAAAACGGACGGCCCTGTCAGAAAACATGTATGAGAAGATTTTGGAAATCCATTTATAAATACCGTGTTGCTTATGCATATGTCGCTCCATTTTTTATTCTCTTTCTGATATTCAGCCTGTATCCGATTGTAGCCGGATTTGGACTTAGCTTTTTCAGATGGGATGGAATGGGAAGTAAACATTTTATCGGGATTGAGAACTATATTAATTTGCTGAAAGATTCTTTGTTTTGGACGGCATTTCGCAATACAGTCGTTATTGGCGTGATTGCGCATATTCCGATCTTGCTCGGCGGAATGGCTTTAGCTTATATTCTGAATTCAAAATTAGTCAAAGGTGCCAATCTATTTAAGACAATCTACTTTATGCCAATGGTTACCAGTGCTGTTGCGATTTCTATTATTTTTACGCAGTTGTTCAGTAATAATTATGGTCTGATTAACTATGTGCTAAAGCTGTTTGGAGCAGAGGGATATAATTGGCTTGGCGGCGACGGGTCCCTGATCAAGGTGGCGGTTATTGTTATGAACGCCTGGAAATGGATCGGATGGAATATGGTTATCTATTTGGCAGGAATGCAGGGAATTAATACGGATATCTACGAAGCGGCGAAGATTGACGGAGCCGGTCATGTAAAAACATTCTTTTCTATTACGGTTCCGCTGATCAAGCCGATTATTTTGTTCACGCTGGTGCAATCCAGTATCGGTATGTTTAATCTGTTTACAGAACCATTTATTTTGACTAATTCCAGTTGGACGGGAGGAGTGAATAATGGTGGACTTACGCTGATGATGTATCTGCTGGGAAAAGCGCCGCAGGGAGGAACTGCATACGGATATGCATCTTCGATCGCATACGTTATCACTATATTTATCGTATTATGTTCCCTTGTATTTAATAAACTGGCGGAAGAAAAATAGGAGGATAAAATAAATTGAAAAGGACAGGTAAAAAAATAGTACTTTATGCCATTCTAATAGTCATTGCGTTGGTTATGCTGGCACCTTTTTACATGATGTTAGTCATGTCCACATTAGAGACAAACGAGATCTATTCATTTCCTCCGCATATATGGTTTGGAAATAATCTTGTGGAAAACTTTAAGAGTATGATGGAACAGATTGATCTTGGAAAAGCGTTTTTGAACAGCTGTATTGTCACTTTCTCACAGACAGCTTTAAGCCTGCTGTTCTGTTCCATGGGTGGATATGCGTTTGCAGCGTATGATTTCCCGGGCAAAAAACAACTGTTCGCCGTATTGTTGGGAACAATGATGATTCCATTTACGGCGGGAATTATTCCGTGGTTTATCATGATGTCCAAGCTTGGATGGATCAATACATATTGGGGACTGATTATTCCATATAGTGCAAATGCTTTTGGTATATTCTGGATGAGGCAGTATTGTCAGAATAATGTGCCAATCTCTCTGCGGGAGGCGGCAAAGATAGACGGCTGCAGTGAATGGTTGATTTTCTTCAAGGTGGTCGCGCCGAATCTTGCACCTGCATATGCTGCTCTTGGAATTATGCAGTTTGTGAACAGTTGGAATGATTTTCTTGTTCCGCTGATGGTTTTAAGGGACAATGAATTGATGACATTGCCGCTTGCATTGAAAAGCATGATTTCAGACAGGGCAAATGACTATGGGGCGATTATGTTGGCGAGTACTTGCGCCGTACTGCCTTTGCTCATTACCTTTTTATGTGCATCCAAATTTTTTATATCCGGTCTGACGAGCGGTGCTGTGAAAGAATAATAATTGGTACGGGAGGAAGTTGGCTTTGAAAAGAATAAGCTTTAATGAAGGATGGGAGTACGCGATGCAGAGCGACGGTTTTCTGGGAACAGTAACAGAGGAATTCCGACCGGTTACGCTGCCCCATGATGCCATGATCTGCAGACCCAGGAATAGGGATGCGGCGGGAAAGAATAATTCAGGCTATTATCCGGAAGGAGTATATGAGTATCGGAAAAGATTTACGGTACCGGAGGAATGGAAAGAAAAAAGGATTATAATAGAGTTTGAAGCCGCCTATATGCAGGCTATGGTATATATAAACGGAATGTTTGCGGGAAGTCATGCTTATGGCTACACACAGTTTTATATAAAGGCTGATGCATATCTCCATTATGGGGAAGAGAATGAGATACGTGTTGTTACAAGAAATTATAAAGATTCCCGTTGGTACAGCGGCGCCGGTCTTTATCGTGATGTGTCGCTTTATACGGCCGATCTAGTTCATGCGCTGCCGGATCAGCTGAAAATCACAGTTGAGAGTGCGGACAAAAATCGGGCAGTGGTTTCCAGTGTGCTGACGATTGTGAATGAGGGAATCAGTACGGTTAAAACATTCATAAAAACGGAATTCTGCTGTCAGGACGGATCTTTGGCGGCGGAGAACAAAGTCCCGGTAACTATATTCCCGGGAGAGAAAAAGGTAATTCGACAGAGAGTGAGTATCCCAAATCCGAAGCTGTGGAATGTGGATACGCCGTATCTGTATACCTGCAGAGCCAGGATTATGGACAAATCCGCCCAGAACATCTGCCGGGATGAGACAGAGACTACATTTGGAATCAGAATGCTCTCCTTAAGCGTAGAGAATGGCCTGCTGATCAATGGGGTAGAAACGAAGCTTCGGGGCGGATGTATTCATCATGACCAGGGAATCCTGGGAGCTGCGTCTATTGCACGGGCAGAAGAAAGAAGAGTGGAATTGATGAAGGAATCAGGTTTCAATGCGCTAAGAATCTCTCATAACCCGGCGAGCCGGGCTTTGTTGGATGCTTGTGACCGGGTAGGAATGCTGGTGATGGACGAGGCTTTTGACAGTTGGCATATGAGCAAGAATGCGTATGATTATAGCATTATTTTCAATGAAAACTGGGAAGAAGATGTGACGAAAATTGTAGATAAGGATTATAATCATCCTTCCGTTATCCTATATTCTATTGGAAATGAAATTCCGGATACGGGAAATGAAGAGGGGGCCGAATGTAGCCGGAAAATCGCCGAAAAATTCCGACAGTTGGATCCGGGCCGTTATATAATTAATTCGATTAATATGATGCTAAGTTCCATTGGAGCCGGTTCCATGATTTTTTTTGAATCACAGGATCTGGATATTAACAGCACGATGGCAGAACTGGGTGATAATATGCAGAAGCAGATGGCTAGGGAGGAACTGGGAGATTATACGGAGGAATCTTACGGGACGGTAGATGTTGCAGGATATAATTATGCGGACGGTAGATATGAGACGGATCACGAGAAATATCCCAACAGGATTATATGCGGAAGCGAAACCTTTGTAAACCGAATTGGAGAAAGCTGGCCATTAATAAAGAAGCTGCCTTATGTGATCGGTGATTTTACATGGACTGCATGGGATTATCTTGGAGAATGCGGCATAGGAAAAGTAGATTATACAAAAAATGCAACCTGGAAATACGGTGATTATCCATGGTTTGCGGCGTACTGCGGCGATTTTGACCTGATCGGGACAAGGAGGGCACAGTCTTACTATCGAGAAACTGTATTCGGACAGGCTGATCAGCCTTATATTGTCTCGCAGAATCCGTCTCATTATGGGAAAAAACCTGTGTTCACTCCATGGAGCTTTTATGATTATGTTCCTACATGGAATTGGAAAGGTCAGGAGGGAAAAGCAATTGTGTTGCAGGTTTATGCAGATGCCGACCAGGTGGAGGTGCTGATTAATGACCGGTCATTGGGAGTCAAGCAGGCAGGAAGGGAATGTGGTTTTATAACGGAGTACGAGACGGTTTATGAACCGGGAACAGTGACTGTTCGGGCTTATAAAGACGGACAGAAGACAGGGACGAATCGTCTGTCCAGTGGAGGAGAGGGGAGTCTGCTTCTGCACGCAGACAGAAAGGTTCTGCGTGCGGATCACCGGGATCTTGCTTTTGTGTCGATCCTTCACAGCGATCAAAATGGCGTTATCATTCCCAATGATGATATTGAGGTAAGCGTGACAGTAGAAGGCGCAGGAGTCCTGCAGGGATTGGGAAGTGCAAGGCCATGGGGAGAAGAAAATTTTTATGAAGGAAAATGCACGACTTTTTGTGGGAAAGCAATGGCAGTTGTTCGTCCGGAATGTGCGGGGAAGATCGTGTTATCTGTGCAGTCCGGGCGCTATGGAGTTCACAGGATGGAATTGGAAGCCAAATCGTAGGTAAAGAGGTCTAGGGGATGAGCTATTTTGAAAAAACAACTCCGGAGGCAGTGGGGATGCATTCGGAGGATATCTTGAGATTTATTGGAGATATGGAAAAGAAAAATATAGAACTGCATAGTCTGATGATCATCCGGTACGGAAAATGCTGCGCCTTTGGTTGGTGGGCACCTTATGCTCCGGAATATGTTCATCCGCTGTGTTCATTCAGCAAGTCTGTCACTTCGATAGCAGTAGGATTTGCGGAACAGGAGGGACTTCTCGAACTAGATGAAAGAATCGCGGATATCTTTCCGGAATATCTGCCGGAGAATCCGTCGCAGAATCTTCTGAATGTGGAACTGCGGCATCTACTGACAATGAGCTGCGGGCATGATACGGAAATCGAGGCCATGGGGGAGGAGTGGATCAAGGAGTTTCTTGCACATCCCTTTCAGCATGAGCCGGGGACCTTTTTCCGGTACAATACGGCGGGGACAAATATATTGGCAGCTGTGATAAAAAGAAGGACCGGAGAGAATGTGACGGAATATCTGCGGCCGAGACTTTTCGAACCGTTGGGGATCCGTACTGTTTTCTGTGAGTGCCTGCCGGGGCGGGAATCGGTTGAGATCGGCGGAGGAGCTATGAAGCTTTGCACGGAGGATATGGCAAGATTTACATATTTTCTCCTGAAAAAAGGAAGATGGGAAGGGAGACAGTTATTAAGAGAAAGCTGGTTTGAGCGCGCGTGCAGCAAGCAGATCGAGACAGAAGGAGACGCCGACGGGCATGTAGGGGACTGGGCGTGCGGATACGGCTATCAGTTCTGGATGTGTTCGCATCTAGGCGCCTTCCGGGCGGACGGCGCGTTTGGGCAGTTTGGAGTCGTTTTTCCGGATTGGGATATGATCGTGGTAATGACAGCTGCAACAGAGCAGACCCAGGAAGTCATGGACTCGCTCCGGCAGTGCCTTGTCCCCGCAGCGGCGGATAACGCAATCGAAGAAAACACTCTGGCGCAGGTCCTTGAAGAAAAGCTTGCTGCTTTGGCCATTTTGCCTTTAGGGGGAAAACGGCAGTCCCAGACAGAGAGCAGGATAGACGGCAGGACTTTTTACGCAGGGGAAGAAGCGGAAGAATACTGCAGTTCTATGGAGATTCTGATCGGAGGAGTGGCGTTGTACCATGTAGAGGAAGGAAAGACGGAGAAGATGAGCTTTGGTTTTTCGAAGGATATGGTTACATGGAGCCTGTGGGAAGGAGACAGGGAGAAACGACTCACGGGAGATTTCCGCGGACGATTTCAAATCAGCCGCTGCGGAGAATTCTTCTACGGAGCTTCGGCCGGCTGGCTGGATGAAAATACGCTGCAGATGGAGATCAGGAGGCTGGATGCGGTCAGCGGGGCAAGGCTCATATTTCGATTTGAAGGCAGCCGGCTGACATTAGATTCACAGGATACCCTTCTTTCGGAGGGCAGCAGTGTGATTGGTATGAGGAAGAAGCATACGGTACCTTTTTGGCTGCGTTAAGATTAACTTCTGCTTATTCCTGCAAAGCGGGCATTGGCACACAGCTTTTCTAAGGGGGAAATCGGCTAATGCCGATTTTTCCGCTTTAAAAGAGAAATAGGGATACCCTGTGGAATATGTCAGTGCCTTTCGGCACTGACATATTCCACAGGGTATCCCTATTTCTAAGATCAGTAATTATTTTTGAGCGCACAAAATAAAGGATATCTGCCTGGTAAGCCACGCTTTCCATTATGCTGCGTTTTCTTCCTTTTTGCCTTCAAACTTCCGGAGCTTATTGCATAAGAACCGATGATATTTATTGATATTTCTACCTATCGCATACAGCATAAACTCTTTGTATACTTTTTCTGTCGAACGATGATTAAAGCGCCGGATATCATCATTTTCTTTGATATCACCAAAATGTCCTTCGGTTTGGATCGAGCGGATCTGGCGATTTAGGATGCCTTTCTCACTTTGGATATTTGCATGGGATTTTTCTTTTAATTCTTCCCAGCGCTCATTTATCTTCATGACTTTATTTTTATCGGCATCTTTTTCCGGATCATATTTATACAGACATTCCGCTTTATGCTCACAGCCACTGCAATCAGCGCATCCATACACTTCCAGTGTTTGAGTATATCCTTCCATTTCTTTTTCTTCTGTGCGGATATGTCTCAGTTCCCTGCCATCATGACAAACATAATAACGTTCATCTTCAAATATCCGGGTTGTCATGTTATAGTATTTTCCTATATTTTCTTTATAGGCGCGGGTCTTTCTTTGTTCATGATCCTGTAGTTTGATATAACTTTCTATGTTGTGTTCTTTTAGGAACAGTAAGTTCTTTTCACTGCAATAGCCGCTGTCTGCAGTCGTTTCCTTTAATATTTCACCAAAAGTATCGATGTGTTTTTCAATGACTGGAATCAGGGTGTTGTAATCCGTCCTGTCATTGCTTACATAAGCATGAATGATAAAGTAATTCTCTACAGCAATCTGAACATTATAAGCTGGTTTGAGCTGGCCATTCATCATGTGGTCATCTTTCATTCTCATGAAGGTTGCCTCTAAATCTGTTTTCGAATAGCTGTTACGCTCTTTCCCCATGATTTCAAAACTTTCTGCGTATTCCATGAGTCTTTTGCCACATGCTTCGAGTTCTTCGTAGAGCTGCTGGATTTCAGATTTTTTCCTGCCTTTTCCGTATACAAACCCGATGCCTTCACCATTTGCTATCGTTACTAAGTTTTTCTGAAGTTTTAACAGATCCAATGGAGAGCAGTTGTCGATTTCGATAATGCTGTTATTTGATATTTTTTTATGCTTTGTGAGTTTTCGTTTGCGGTTCTTTTCAATCACTTCCCGCACTTTGTCCATGCCTTCAATCATAAACATCTGCGCATTCCCAAAACCGTATTTTGTGTCATATCCGTTTTCTTCTAAGAATCTGTTGTACTTTGCATAAAGAGAATCAATGGTATCGAGCAGTCCTGCCAGATGGTAGTTGAGTGTTCCGCGCCATACAAAGGTATAACGGTTTGCGTTGGCTTCTATCTTTGTCCCGTCTATAAAGAGTGATTCTAACGTGATCAAACCTTCTTTTTTTAACCGCCGCAGCAATTGATAATTCAGGTCATCCAAAATCTCAGAAGTAAGTTTTTTGTTTATAAAATCATAAAAGGCATCTCTTTTAGGCTGTTCCCCCTGTGTGAGCCAGATAAATGCAAGGTCTCGTTTACAAAGTTCAACGATGCGGTCAATTTCACGAATGCCGCGCATGTTTGCATATGTCAGAACTCCATATTTCATGATTGGGTTAAACCCGTGTTTCCCCTTACCAGAATACTGTGCCAATAAAGCTGTAAAATCCATTTCCTCCATCACTTTTTTAAGGGTAAAGACCGGATCGTCATCAGGTAAACTCAATTCATAAAATTTAAAGTTGATTTTCTGTTGCCCTAATTCAAAAAATTCGTTATAATACTTATTGTTTAGCATAGTTACATTATAACATGTAACGGAGAGAAGATGGTTGTCGTTAGCCATCTTTTTTCTCTTTTATGGAGATAATTTAGGGAGGCATGTGACTGGAATGAATCACATGCCTCCCTGTTTAGAACTGCCTGTTAACCGACAGCCCCTTTTAAGATGTCGATATTATTTCTTAGAGAAAGAGAAAGGTTTGAACATATATTTTTTATATAGTTATAGTAATGAAATGGCTAGTTATGGCAGGTGAATAGATATTCCTGCCATTCTTTAGATTTTAGGAAAGGATGACTTATATGAATTTAGCCAAGATCTCGTAAATGAAGTGCGTTACGGAAAAAGTGATACGTGAATATTAAGTTGATACAAATATGCAATATATTCATGTATATTCCATAAATTTCTTCTTACCCTGGCTGTATACATGTCAGCGTCTATATCGTCCGATATATCTTGTCTTCCCGTATATTCTTTATGCCTTAGATGCTTGGTAAAATCCGGTTATTGAATTGTATATCATAATTATGAAACTAGCAAGATCCACTCAAAGTAAAGAAGGAGGACGATAAGTATGGTTTTTAGTGGAGGTATCAGCGGTTTTTTTGATGATTTATATTGCGCGGCGGTAGAAAAAGGCTACAAATTGACCCATCCAAGGAGTTGGGACTGTGTTTTGAAAAGCCAAGCGATGAAAGAAGGTGACGATGGATATGAAGATATGATTGATGCGCTCCGAACGGTGGGAATAGAAGATAAGGAGCTGTTTACATTAATTAGAGAGGCAGAAGATATGGATGAGCTGACTCCGGAAGAAGCAGAGAATCTAATAATGCGGCTGAAAGAAAAGAAAGTAACTGTCGACTTTAGCGAATTCATAGGGAGATTAGAGGAGGACAGAAAAAGGGATACTCCACAGCAATCGAATGATTTAAAAGAGATATTCGAGATTATAAATAAGAGACAGAATCCCTACGATACTTTCCCGGAAGAGAAGAAGTATTATTCTATTGATGAGATTATGGAAATTATACAGAGATTAGGAAATATGGCCGAAAAATCTGATTCTTCAGAGAAATAAAAGAAGGAGTTGTACGGACAGAGCATACAAGGCTGTTTGATTAGGCGGCATAAGGGACGGCGTAAAAATCAAGATTACAATTACATATTATAATAGTGAAGAACGCATGGCAGGGAGAAATGATCTTCCTGCTATTTTTACTTTATAGGAAATTGCGACTTTTTGTGATGAAGAAAAAAACATATGTTCATCGAACATATGTTTGATAGAATTAAAATTATGTATAACAAAAAGACGATAATCTAAATATAAAAGCCTTCTTCACCAAAATCATCGTCAAGTTCGTCAT
>ERZ808044.1099-NODE-1099-length-17975-cov-5.264722_pt1 | contig 17975 bp, 32 predicted proteins | sample MGYA00380195_ERZ808044 | MGnify/ENA primary metagenome ERZ808044 (study PRJEB31490, sample SAMN06133423) | mouse gut metagenome | isolation source: Z7_2 | host: mice | place: China: Chengdu | collected 2015-05 ...
GGACGGAAAAAAGAGATAGGCCCCGCCGCCGACCAAAGCTTGGGGCCTACCAAGAACATAATAATGTCAATGCATCCATTGTAACGGATGCGGAAAGGAGATGTCAAGTGTTTGTTTCAGTTACATGCAATGATGATACCTGCACATTCTACAGGGATGGCGGATGCGGCAAGGAGTCAATATCGATAGAGCCTACGCCTACCAGGGACTTTGATGGTGGAAAAAGGGTAGTGCTCAGCGCATGCCAGGATTACAAGGAGATTGGCGATGATGGCGCAGATTGAGGTAGAGAATCCCATGACCGTTGACTGGTGGTGGGACGAACAGGAGTACCGGGTGCCCAGCCGGGCCCGGATGAAGAGGGAAAGGCAAGCCTACGAGGAGGCGGAAAGAAAGGATGGGAAAATTGAAAGCAGGGGACAGGGTTACATGGGATAGCCAAGCGGGAGGCTCTTGGACAACAAAGACCGGGACGGTTATCAGAGAGATACCGGCCGGAGAAAGGGCAAGGCAGTATGTTCCGGCAGGGATAAAGAAATCGCACATCAAATTTGATGATGTGAGCATCAATGACAGGGTGCTTGTGGCGGTTTCTGCTGGGAAAGACGGACGGATTACGCATTACTACTGTCCGAGGAAAAACGTAGTGAATGTAAAGGAGGATTAGGAAAATATGAGTACATTGTATGAGATTACAGGCGATTACCTCCGCTTGTTGGAAATGCTGGAGGAAGAGGAGAGCATTGACCCGCAGGCATTCGAGGACACGTTGGATGGGATTGAGGGAGAGTTTGAGATTAAGGCTGATGGATATGCAAGGGTGCTGAAAGAGCTGGCGGCAGAAGCCGGGAAGTATGACTCTGAAATTCAGCGCATGACCGCAAGACGGGATTCCCTCAATAACCGCAGTAAGATGCTCAAACAGCATTTGTATGAGAGCATGAAAGCCACTGGAAAGCTGAAATTCAAGACGGATTTGTTCAGCTTCGGTATCCAGAAGAACGGCGGCTTACAGCCTATGGAGATTGTGCCGGATGTGGAAATCCCAGATGAATACTGCAGGAAGGAGCCTGACAACATGAAAATCCGTGAAGCACTCAAGAAAGGCGCAGAATTGCCTTTTGCGGTGTTGAAAGAGCGGGGAGAGCATTTGTCTATCAAATGAACTGAATGGATATGCGGACTGCCGTTTGTGACGGTTGGAGAGGAATTATAAAAATCATAGGAGGATAGGGGACATGGAAGAAAAAATGATTTCTATTCCTGTAGAGGAATATAAGAAGCTGTTGGAAACATCTGTCAGAGTTAGTATTTTTGCTGATTTTGTAAATGGTAGCAAATACAGCATTGAACAGGAGGACTGCGGGCGGTTCTTAGGGTTTGAAGTGGTTAAAGAAGAGAATTAATCTTAGGAGATTGGAGGATCAGGGAAATATGGCAACGCCAGTATTGATTATTGGGAAATCGGGTTCCGGAAAAAGCAGAAGTATGATTAAGTGCGTTGGAAACCCGGATTGGAGACTAATAAGGGTAATAAATAAGCCTTTGCCTTTTAAGGGAAAGATAGATGGATGGACTACTGACAATTACGAGGATATTAAAAAGATTCTCGAACGGTTGAAAGCGCCCAATGTTGTTATTGATGATGCTGGATACCTTTTGACAAATATGTTTATGAGGGGGCATTCCACGCAGGGAGCTGGAAACAATATCTATTCTTTTTACAATAAAGTTGGAGACAGCTTTTGGGGGCTTATTCAATTTGTGATAAACAATATGCCAGAAGATAAAATAGTATTTGTGATTATGCACGAGGAACAGACAGAGCTTGGAGAAGTAAAGCCAAAGACTATCGGGAAAATGTTAGACGAGAAAGTATGTGTTGAGGGAATGTTTACCATTGCATTAAGGTGTGTAGCAGAAGGAGGGAAACATTTATTTGTAACACAAGCGTCTGATGGTGCAATCAGTAAATCTCCAGAGGGAATGTTTGAAACACTGACAATCGACAATGACTTGCTTTTGGTGGAAAAGGCAATCAGAGATTATTATAAGGAGGATTAAGAATGAAAGAAATGCCTAGTAAATTGCGTTTTTTTATGCAAATGCTGATGAAAGAAGCAAGAAGAAATAGCCTTGTAAGGTTATGTGAGAGTTGGGAGATTTCTGAAAAAGAAATGGATGAGTGCATTGATTATTTAGAAGATATATTGGATATGAAAATATAGGAGGAAGAATAATGTTAAAGCCACAAAATTATGAAGAAACACAGGCATCAACAGGATATGAGCCGCCGGAGTTAGGGGGACATAAACTTGTAATCAAGCAGGTCAACGAAACGAAGTCGAAAACCGGCAAGGATATGATTGTTGTGCTGTTTGACTTTGCAGAGGACGATAAGCAGCCAGGGTATTTTATGGAGCAGTTTCAAAACGACATCCGTCCGGACAAGAAGTGGCCTAATCAGGCAACGCAGTACATACTGACAGAGGATGCAGAGGGGAAATGCACACGCAATTTCAAGACCTTTACAACATGCGTGGAACACTCAAACGCCGGCTTTCAGGTGCAATGGGGGGATAAGTTCTGCCAGTGCTTCAAGGGGAAGAAAATCGGCGGCGTGTTCGGGGAGCAGATGGACTACTACAACGGCGAGGAAAAGAAAAAACGCGTCCTGCGGTGGTTTGTATCGCTTGATAAGGTTGCGGATGCCATAGTACCAGATATGAGCGAGACAAAGGCATACAAGGAGTACAAGCAGGGCGGCGGTATGCCAAATTATGGAACGCCGGGAGACAATGGCTTTATGAATATTCCAGACGGAATTAATGAAGAGCTTCCTTTTAATTGATTGGCGGTGATGATATGCAAGTGCAAGTAGACACACGCGAACATGCCAAAGAATGGGAGCGCATAAAAGGGCAGTTTGATGCGCTTGGAGTGCAGTATTTCCGCTCGAAATGCTATGTCGGAGATTATGTATCCTTGGATAATCCCAGACTTGCAATAGACCGAAAGCGTGATTTGCAGGAGATATGCGGAAATGTCTGCCAGCAACATGAGCGTTTCAAGGCTGAATTACTTCGTGCAAAAGAGCAGGGGATAAAATTAGTTATCCTCTGCGAGCATGGGGCAGATATTAAGAGCCTTGAAGATGTGTACTTTTGGCAGAACCCACGCAAGTATCAGATACGGTGGAAGACAGTCAACGGTAAGCGTGTAAAGGACGTAATATCAGCTAAGGCAGTGGACGGTAATCAGCTTTACAAATCGCTGTGTACGATTCGTGACAGATATAATGTTGATTTCGTTTTCTGCCAAAAGGAAGAAACAGGGCAGAAAATTATAGAAATTCTTGGAGGGCAGATAGATGGATGAAACTGAATTAAAACCTTGTCCGTTTTGTGGTGGAGAAGCCGAAATAAAGGAAGATTCTGACACATACTTTTTTCGCGCATGGTGCGAATGTAAAAAATGTCACATACAAACACGACAATGGCGTGTTTATACCAAAAAGCATGATGAAAAGATTACTTCCATGCTTATTGATGATTGCAAAAGAAAATTAACAGAACATTGGAATAACAGAGTATGACTAAGGAAGAAATAAAAGACCTTTATTCCATGAAAGATATTCTTGAACGGTATGGTCTGCCGCAGCCGAACAGGGCAGGGTTTATATGTTGCCCGTTCCATAAAGAAAAGACGGCGAGCATGAAGATATATAAAGATTCCTGTTACTGTTTTGGCTGCGGCGCATATGGGGACGTTTTCTCCTTTGTCCAGTCCATGGAAAAAGTAGATTTCAAGACAGCTTTCAAGATGCTCGGCGGCACCTATGCTGACAAGTCGGATTATCAACACAAACTTTTCCAGTATAGGTGCCAAAAGCGGAAAGAAACAAAGAGAATCCGGGAAGCGAAAAGGAAAGCGTTTCATGCGGAAGTCCTGGAAGAAATTAGGCTGATGAAAGCTATAAAACTGCTTTCTCCGGTATTTTCCGAAGACTGGTGCTATGCAGTGAATAAACTGGAATATGATTTCTATTTACTTGAACATTTAATGACGGAAAAGGGGTGAGAAGAGGGTGGACATTACGGCTTTGGACACAAAAGAAAAGCTTCTGTCAAAGGCTGTCCTGGATGAAGTATTCGAGATTCAGGATGAAATAGACCGTGCAATTATGCTTCTCTCCATTCAGGAAAAGGCGAAGATGCTTGGTGTAAAAGGTCAGTTTGATGACCTGGTGAGAGCATACAAAAGGGTAGATTTAACCTTTAAAAAATCGAGCCAAAAGGCATCCGCATCTGGCATAAACAATTATACCGATTTCGAGGGGCCATATGAGCCTATGTACTGCGGTTCGTGGCTTGCAGGAGAAAACGGCGTATATGCGCAGAATATGTCCCAGGTAGAGCAGATAGCCTGTTACCACCCGATTCTTCCGATAGAGCGGCTGAAGAACCTGGAAACAGGCGAGGAGCAGATTAAGCTTGCTTTCAAGCGTAATGGCCGTTGGGAAGAAATAATCGTTCCAAAAACCATGATAACCTCCGCCAGTAAAATAGTGGCTCTGTCGGGCCGTGGTGTGGCTGTAACAAGCGAAAACGCAAAGCTGCTTGTAAGATACCTGTCCGATGTAGAAAACCGAAATACGAGCCAAATAGCGGTGCAGTATTCCAGTTCTAAGCTGGGGTGGATAAAGAAAGAATTTCTGCCCTACGATACGGAAATCACTTTTGACGGAGATAGTCGGTTCCGGCAGTTGTTTGAGAACATCGGGGAACACGGGAACCGGGACAAGTGGAATGAGCATGTTAAGAGCCTGCGGCAGTCCGGCAGAATGGAAATCAAATTGATGCTGGCGGCTTCCTTTGCAAGTGTGCTTATCCACCAAATAGGAGCGTTACCGTTCTTTGTTGACCTTTGGGGGGAAACAGAGGGAGGAAAGACCGTCACTTTGATGTTGGCGGCATCTGTTTGGGCGAACCCGGCAGAAAGTGCATACATAGGGGATTTTAAATGCACGGATGTAGCTTTAGAAGCGAAAGCCAATATGCTGAACCACCTGCCTATGATTTTGGACGATACCAGCAAGAAAAACCGCCGCATTGAGGAAAACTTTGAGGGTGTGGTGTATGACTTATGCTCTGGCAAGGGAAAGACACGCTCAAACCGGGATATCGGTATCAATACGGAAAGCCACTGGAACAACTGCATACTGACGAACGGGGAACGTCCGCTGACTTCATACGTCAACCAGGGCGGCGCAATCAACCGTATTCTGGAAATTGAGTGCGGCGAAAAGGTGTATGCAGACCCACAGCAGACCGCCGACACGCTGAAGCAGAACTATGGTTTTGCTGGGAAAGATTTTGTGGGAGTGATTAAGGCTATGGGTGCGGATGCCGTCCGGGGGATTCAGAAAGACTTTCAGCAGCAACTCTTTGATGATGAAAAGATGCAGAAGCAGAGCATATCACTTTCCATTATTCTAACAGCGGATAAAATCGCCACAGACACGCTTTTTAAGGACGGGCAGTATATTTCTATTGATGAAGCGAAAAAGGTCTTAATTGACCGGAATGAACTGTCTGACAATGAGCGGTGCTATCGGTACATAGTTGATAAAGTGGCAATGAATGAAATGCGTTTTGATGATGAAACAAACTGCGAAAAATGGGGCATTATGAAAGGTGATTTTGCGGTATTTTTTAATCATGCTTTTGATGAACTGTGCAAGGCAGGAGGATTTTCAAAGAAATCTTTCTTATCATGGGCGGCTAAAAAGAAACTGATTGATAAGTACGGCGACAAGAACACGAAACCTACAAAAATCAATGGTACTCTTGTGCGGTGCGTCTGGGTGAAAGTGGAAAATGTTTCAGACGATTCAGAATTTGAGACAGATGATAATGGCTTTATCAAGGTTGATGAACAGATGAAGCTACCCTTTGATTGACTATGAGGTTACACTTTTACACCTTTTACACCACTAATTTTATATCAGTATATGGGTATATAAATATACATATATAATACATAAATCATAATTTATAAAAACAGTGACAAAATGGTGTAACCAGTGTAAACGCCGCATAAATACAAGGTTTTTCAGTGTAACGTATTTGTGTAACCATGTGTTACTTTTAACGAAAACGTGTAATTGGGAGATTATCATGCAGGAAAAAATAGAGGACATTAAAAATATCCAGAATACGTTGTGGAGGATATACAAAGAGTTTCTGGAAGACCACAAGGTAAAGGCTTATACAGATAAAGTTGCAGCGCTGGTGCATGAGTATGACGGCAAAAAAGACATGATGCTCTTTGCGCAGACGCTCATCCTGTCATGGGTACCCATCATAAACGCGCTGGCAAAAGATTTTAGGAATGGAGCTGATAGTGAATGAATCTTTACAATATCGTCACCAATGACGAATACGAGATTCCGATAAAATGCGATTTGAGGGTGAAGGAAGTGGCTGAATTCTTCGGGACAAGCACGAACAACATCAGGAGCATGATATCGAAGCCGCGTAAGAAGTCAAAGTATAAAGTCATTATATCAGGAAAAGTGGAACATGACGCTAAGCTGTACAACAAGGCGTATAAGAAGAATAGGGCATTTGGTAATGACGTGGGCTGCCAGGAAGCATTTTCCAGGGAATGGGAAAAGGCAGTATATAGGTTACAGAGTTCTCGGGTTGACCTAGGCAAGATAAGGATTGTGAAAAACGGCTGAAAAAAGGAGGATAGAAAGTGGGAAATGATTTGATTAGCCGAGGCGTGGCGATAGAAGATTTCTACAGACGTGTTGGCGGAGACCTTACGATGGCTGATGTCGAGTATATCGAAAAGGTGCTGAATGAAGTTAAGGAGATAGTCGATGGAGATGATGGCTGGATACCCTGCAGCAAGGAGCTGCCTGAAGAGCCTGATTATGGCTTGAAGGATATGGATGAATTGGATGAATACATAGTCATGATTGAGGGAGCGGTAAAGCCCACGGTACTTGAATATGCGGGCGGTGGTGAATGGTATAGGGATGGAGTATTCTACAGCGTGGTTGCATGGAGGTCCCTTCCGGCCCCGTACAGACCGGAAAAAACTATTGGAGAAGACTATAAGAACCAAATCATGTACAGATTTTTGAGGATGGAATAAAGATTTCAGAAAGGAGCCGGAACCTTCCCGGGAATAAGGCGCGCCGGGTTCCTTGACGAATAAATGGAAATATTTGAAAGCAGCTCTGGGCAGTTAAGCTTCCTGGAGCAGGATTTTATAAAAGATGCAGATTGTTCAATCCTGACCCCGGTAACATTGGGAAGACCAGATATTCCGGTTTATGGGACAGGAAAGCAGATAAAGCCAAGGATAGAAGGGAGGACAGGGAGCACCCACTTTGAGAAGATATATTTGGAACGTCTCCTGCCACTGGAAGAGTATGACCTGATAATCGTCCTGTTCTCCGGTGGGAAGGACAGCACGGCATGTTACTACAAGCTGCTGGAGATGGGGGTACCGAAAGAGAAAATTGAACTGTGGCACCATGACATCGATGGCGGGCATCCGTCCAGGAGGATGGACTGGAGGTGCACCCAGAGTTATGTCAGGAGTTTTGCGGATGTGGAGGAGGTGACGTTGCGGGTGTCCTACAGGGTGAATGGTTTCTTCGGTGAATTGTATCGGATAGGAGCATCGGAACCGATTGAATGGATTGATCCTGACACAGGTGAAGTAATGCAGTGTAGGCTTTCGCAGAATTATCTGAAGTGCCAGGAACTAAAAGAGAAATGCACAGAGGATATGGAAAAAGCACTGAAGCAGTACGGGTACCGGATGAAGTTCCCGGCAAAGAGCGGGGATTTGAGCCGCAGATGGTGCAGCGCATACCTTAAGATTGCGGTGGCGGATTCCGTCATCAGCAACCTTGACCGGCTGGAGCAGCTGGGTGAGCTTGGCGGAAAGCGGTTGAAATTTCCGGCAAAGGGAGGGACGCATCAGGGGCGCTGGTGCAGCGGCAGCCTGAAAGCCGCAGTCCAGGACAGTGTGACATCGAATCTTGACAAGACAAAGGAGAATGTGAAGGTGCTGGTGGTGTCAGGGGAGCGTCGCGGGGAAAGCGCCGGGAGGGCCATGTACAATGAGATGGAGGTGCATCGGACGAATGCGGAGAAGAAGTCCCACCGCATCGTCCACCAGTGGAGGCCGGTAATCGATTACTCCGAAAAGGATGTGTGGGAAGTCCTGAAGCGTCACAAGGCGAACCCGCATCCCTGCTATAGGGCCGGATGGAACCGCTGCTCCTGTGCACAGTGCATCTTCTCCACGCCGAAGCTGTTTGCCGGAATCCGGGAACTGTATCCAGAAGAGTATGCGGCGCTGAAACAGGATGAAATCATCCTTGGATTCACCTTGGATAATAAATGCGATTTGGATACCTTTGTCGGGGATGCGAAATCATGCGTCTTCCATGGGGATGCCAGGGCGATACACAACCTGGTTACTGGAGAGTTCACGCCAGATGACGTATATGTGAGAGGGACATGGAAATATCCTGCGGGAGCGTTCCATGGAGCGGAAGGAGGGCCGTGCTGATGAATGATGGGAAAATAGCTAATGCAGAAGAGACGAGGAGAGAGAAGGCCAGGAAGCTTAGGTATAAAAAGCCTATCGTCAAATATTTGAATCTAATGACTATTCAGCAAGAGCTATATGATATCCAGGAAGAATGCGAAAATGTTCATTGGTATTTTGATACAGACGAAGAAACATTAATAAATGCCCTGGATGGCAATGATGACGAAGTATATGAGTTCCGCATGATGTTTGGGGACTTATGTGCCGAATGCGAAAAAATGGAGGAAGACCTGGAAGAGGAATGGGTCCCTGACTGCTTTGACAGGTTCTTTGTGGCGATGGGGGCAGGCGACAGGTACGGTGGGCTCCTGGGATATGATGAATATGAGCAGGATTACTTTGGGCTGTCCTGTACAGATGCTTTTGCAGAAGACGAGAGCAAGAAAGCCCTTAAACAGATGACAAAGGATAATCTGATAGCAGCTACCGGGCAGTGCTTAAGGATATATCAGTCTTATATTGCGTTAAGGTATAGGTATGACTGCTTGAAAGCCACAATGGATATCCTGCGGGACCAGAACACAGGATATCTACAGATGGTAAAGCAGATAGAAGAGTTATATGAAAAGGCTGAAAAGGAGTCCTTTGGATTTCAGGTCCGGAGCGGAAAATATGTACGGGAGCTGGACAGTTTTTTTAGAAGTTTACCTCAGGAAGCATGGTTACAGTAAAACAGGAGGAAGGAGCCAGCCTTCGGCTGGGGCAACTCTATAATTCTGGATATGGATAGGTAAATTTTAGAAAATAACAAAAACCGGCGGCAGAACCACTCGCCAAAGTAACATCTGCCGCCACCACCTAAGGCCATCTTACCACAGATGCCCACCTTAGGCAAGCCCAAAGGAGGGATTTCATGGACAAGAATATGCTCATAAACGACATCATATACGAGATGTCCCCGAACCTTACGAAGGAGCAGATAGACAGGCTGAAGATTACCATGCTGGTGAAGATGCAGGACTGCGAGGTGAGCGAGGTGCGGTATCTCCCCGCCGTCTGGACATACGACAACGACTGGATTATCAATCGGTTCAGGGTTGACAGCATCGCAAAAGGAATGGCGGAGTCCACGCTTTGCCAGTATGTCATCGCAGTCCGCAACCTTTTCAAGGCGGCTGGGAAGCACTATTGGGAGATGACAGGGCAGGACGTGACGGACTACCTGGCGGTCAGACAGTATCGGGATAAAATCAGCGTCAACTACAAGGTGACCCTGAGGAAATACTTTTCCTCTTTCTTCGGCTGGGCGTTCCGCAAGCATCACATCGACAGCAACATAATGGATGACGTGGACAGTATGAAGTCGGTACAGAAGAAAAAAGACTGCCTGTCTGATGATGAAGTTGAAAGCATCCGGGAATCCGACATGACGGCAAAGGAACGGGCCATCTTTGAACTGATGGTGTCCACCGGCCTACGGGTAGGCGAGATATCGCTGCTGAATGTTTCAGATGTGGACTTCGCCCACAGGAGAGTGTCCGTATATGGCGAGAAGACGCAGCAGTACCGCACGGCACTGCTCACCATCAAGGCAGCCAGGGCAATCAGGCACTATCTGGATTCTAGGCTGCAGGAGTCAGATGCGCTGTTTGTGGCAGACAGGCGGCCTTATGGGCGAATGCAGAATCCAGCGCTGGAGCAGGTGGCCAAGAGGATAGCCAGGAGGGCGGGAATCACGCGCCTGAGCGCCACGGTGCATGTTTACCGCAAGACGTTCGTGACCTCGCTGTACCACAAGACCAAAAACATCCTGATGGTCAGCAAGCTCGCAGGGCACGCAAATACGGACACGACCGTCAAGTATTATTTAATAGATGACCTGGAGGACATGCAGTATACATACAACCTTGTTAATGGATAGCGGGGTGATGCAATGCGCAATAAATGTCATACCTGTATTTGCCGGACGTGCTTAAATGTCTGTTGTGACCGTAAAAATTGCATGGGGAAAAAAGAGTCTTGTGAGAAATATAGCGGGTTCAGTCAGTTAAGCATTTTCGAGCCACCACCACAGTCCCATTCAGCCCCCCGGCATTCATGGCAGCATTACGGCATAACAAAAGAGCGGTACAGGCAGCTTACAAAGTACATAAGGTCCGGCAGATATACCTCTGTGGCACGCCAGGCGGCTCATACAGCTAATGAAATGATTGCAGAGTATATTTTACTGTCTGTCACGCAAAACAAGTCCTATGACGCTTTTAGAGTGAAATGGGAGCTGAAAGAAATGGAGCGGATTCCGTACTGTAGGACGGATTTCTATGGGATTAGGAGATATTTTATGGCGATTTTTGACAAGGAAATGAGGGAAATAGGGAAATGATGGATTTTTACAATCAAACACTGCATGTCGCAAGGAAAGAGCATGAATGCGAGTTCTGCGGAAAGAAAATCATGCCGAAAGAAAAATACAGTTATGAGACTGGAAAGTATGATGGGGATTTTTTTACAAGGAAATTATGTACTCCATGTTTCAATATGCTTAGAGAATATTGCAATCAACATGATGACGAAGAATTTGATTGGTGGTGGATTCAGGACTGGTTGCATGATGAGTATTGCGAGAAATGCAGTGCGTGTGACGAATGCGATGGAAAGCCGCAGAAATGTGAGAGTGTAAGGAAGATGTTTGCATATTCATAACAGAATGGATTAGGCGATATTTTTACAGTTTTTTTGATAAGGAGTTAAGGAGGATAGGGAAATGATTAGATGCAATAGTCCGTTTGCTTATATGGACAGATGTGTTATTGATATGGATTCACAGCAATCATGTGGAGGAACAATTTGCTGTGATATGGCAGAGGATATGGATTTTGATAGAGAACGTATTTTGCGGCGCTGCGAACATGCGGAGAATGAGGAAGATTAAATTTGGTACAATGGTTCCCTCTGAATCTCTTATAATATCATTAGGGGACTTAGGGGGATTGTGGAGGGAAAGGGAAATATGAGAGATAGATTTGATATAGACCAAGTAATAAAAATAACAGGATTAGGAATTCATGCGGAACAGGCAGACGGTGGAGCAGATTTTGATGTTGCATGCAGTATTGCGGTTAAAAAGATATGGAAAGCAAAGGAATACGAGGACTTAGAGGAGCAAGGGAAACTGCTAAAACTACTTTGTGGGGTAGGGGCTGAGTTATGGGCAATTACTACAATAAAAAGCTATTCGCTTGGCTTGCCTAAAAAGGAGTTTTTGGAGCACCCGCAGAAAAAAAGAGTTGAATCTATTACATTATCTAGAAATGGGATTTTGTATCATGCGAGGGGAAGGGCTTTCCATGATTATCATTTTGGAAAAGAAGTATTCTTCACGGAAAAAGAAGCCGAAGCCGCATTGAAAGAATTAAGGGATAAGAAAGGATAGGGAAATATGGATTTTAAAATGCCATTACATATTGCGAAAGAAATAAAAAAATATTGCGAACAACAAGATTTTGGTGATGATGAAAATAAGGAAACTTGCAGGTATTGTGTTTTTTGTGGCAGGCATGGGGATTGTATGTTGCATGATGATAAAATGGGATTTCCGAGCGACTGGAAAACTCCGTAATTGGTGGGAAAATAGAGCGAGGTAAGGGAAAATGAGCGGTGATTTGATTAGCAGAAGTGCATTGATGCAGTCTTTGAGGGGCAATGTGTTGGTTGATGTGACACCAAATCTGGAACAGGCGATTGAAGAACATCCTACCGCCTATGACGTGGATAAGGTTGTGGAGCAGATAAACGATTTGGTAAAGCCAACAGCGCAGTATAGACATAATTTCTGTGGAACGGTTACAGATGAACATTGTGTCAAGTATGATGGATGCGAGTCATGTATGGCAGAGCAAATTTGCAAAGTTGTCAAATCCGGAGGAATTGAATGAAAATCGTAAGCTAACTCCAAAGCAGAAAGCAAAGGCGAGTGTATGGTAATTAGAGTAGATTGTGATTTTGTTGAGGATAAGGAGCGTGGGGAGTATTGCGAACTGAACCATTGTGCTTGCGATTCAGAAAATTGCGAAATATTGAAATATGGTATTTGCAGGGAGGATATTGAGCAGGGGCGACAGGCGCAATGGGAAATTATGAATCAACATTTATGATTGAGGTGATAGAAAGTGGCTGCCAGGCTGACAGATAAGCAGAAAAAAAAAATAATAGCTGATTATGTGGAATCTGGCAGTTACAGAGCAACAGCAAAGAAGTTTGGAGTGTCAGATAACACCGTAAAAAAGATTTGCAATGAAAATTCGCAGATTGCGCAGAAGTGCGCAGAAAAAAGAGAGCAGAACACCGCCGATATTCTGGACTATATGGAATCCAGAAAAGACAAGGCAAAAGATGTTTTAGACGCTTACATAGAAGCCCTGAAAAAGCCAGAGAAAATAGAAGCGGCGAAGCTGTCAGAGATTGCAACTGCAATGGGGATTGTGATAGACAAGTTCATCAACAACCCAATGAAGCACCAGTTGGATAAGCAGAAACTTGAAATCGAACTCCTGAAGCTGGAAAGCCAGGTCAAGGACAGCCAGACGGAGGAAGAAGCAGAGGATAATTTCATGGACGCTCTGAACGGAACGGCAACGGAAGTGTGGGAGGAAAGTGAGGTAGAAGGAAATGACGGAGAATGAAATTAAAAACGCAATCAGAACCATAAATGCAAAATTAGAGGAAGCATTGGAAAGAGAAAAAGAAACGGAAGGAACGGAAGACACTGTTATTTGGCATATGGTAGGAAATGATTACAAATGCGCCATTAAAGCCCTTGAAGAAATCCAACAGTACCGAGCAATCGGCACAGTCGAGGAATGCCGGGAGGAAAGGGAAAGGCAGAGGGCAAAGAAAGTAAAAAACAGAAAGTTACTTAGAGATTTTCATAATAGACCTTATTCTGTGCGCGGTAACTGTCCTATTTGCGGAAGTGAAGGACTGCTATCGTCAAATACAGATTATTGTAATGCTTGCGGTCAGAAACTTGATTGGAGCGAAAATAACGGTGAATGACATTGACACCCGCATAAAAAACATCCGCAAAGGCATAGCAAAACGTGCCGCCGCCATGAAAGCAAAGGTGCAGAAGCAAGGCTTTCAGTTCAAGCCATTCTCCGCAAAGCAGAAGAAAGTCCTCACCTGGTGGTGTCCTGCAAGCCCGGTAAAGGATATGGACGGAATCATAGCAGACGGGGCAATCAGGAGCGGGAAAACGCTGTCCATGTCGCTGTCTTATGTGCTATGGGCAATGAGCAGCTTCAATCAGCAGAATTTTGGTATGGCTGGTAAGACGATTGGCTCTTTCCGGCGAAATGTACTCTTTTGGCTGAAACTGATGCTTACGAGCAGAAAGTATACAGTGATAGACAAGAGAAGTGATAATCTGCTGATTGTAAGCAAGGGGAGCGCTGTAAACTACTTTTACATATTTGGCGGTAAAGATGAACGGTCACAGGACTTGATACAGGGTATCACACTGGCTGGAATGTTCTTTGATGAAGTGGCACTCATGCCGGAATCTTTTGTCAATCAGGCAACCGGTCGGTGTTCGGTAGACGGTTCCAAGTATTGGTTCAACTGTAACCCGGACAGCCCCCGGCACTGGTTCAAGGTCAACTGGATTGATAAGGCAGAGGAAAAGCGGCTTGTATATTTGCATTTCACTATGGACGATAATCTTTCCCTGTCAGAGCGGATAAAAGCCCGTTATCGTGGAATGTATGTGGGCGTGTTCTTCAAGCGGTATATAGAGGGTATCTGGTGCGTGGCAGAGGGGCTTGTCTACTCCATGTTTGACGAGGATAAGCACGTTAAAGACAAACACATGACCGGGGAAAAAGAATGGGTTGTGTCTGTGGACTATGGAACAGTCAACCCGTTTGCTGCTGGATTGTGGGCTTTTGACGGAAGACGGGCGCAAAAGGAATCTGAATACTACTACGATAGCAAGGAAACTGGAATCCGGCGAGATGATGAAACGCATTATCAGGAGATATGCAAGCTGATAGGGGACAGGAAATTGACCTTTATCATCGTTGACCCGTCAGCTGCGTCTTTCATCGAAACAATAAAAAAGCATGGGAATTATATTGCCAAAGGTGCAGAAAATGACGTATTGGACGGAATACGCGTGCAGACCACATTCCTAAACAGAGGGATAATCAGCTATCACGAGGATTGCGAAGCGACCATAAATGAGTACGGGCTGTATTCATGGGATATGGAAAGCCCGGAGGACGCTGTTATAAAGGAGTTCGACCACTGTATGGACAGTGACAGATATTATTGCTATACATTCCTGCGGCGGCGGTTGAGGTGGAAATATTAAAATGGATATGTGGTAGAAAGGGAAAGATATGATTGATATAAATAGTCTGATAAATCGTGAAATATCAAAAGAAATAATGATTGAAAGATACAATCTATCAAAAGAAATTATTGACATTATTGGCTGCCCGAAAAGTCCATCTGAATATATTGACAGGGTTCAAATGGCAAATGAAAGACTTTTTAAAATACAAGAAGAATACCATAAATTTTTGATGGGTGAATAATATCAGGAAGCATCTGCAAATGTGGTAAGGAGAGGATAGGGAAATGAAATACGAAAAGGAATTATATATAGACAGTCAAATTTTTGCAGGAGATATGGACGGTTCAGAAAGTAATTTTTCCGAAAAGATTGTGAAAACAAGAAAGCCGCATGAATGTTGTGTTTGCGGAAAAGAAGTTCCAAAAAGCACAGAAATGGTTATGCAAAGCGCAATCATTGATGGCGAGGGATGGAGGAACTGCTATATATGTTTGCCATGTATAGAAGAATGGTTAGAGGAAAGCGGACAAGTGGATGTGGAGGATTGACAGAATGAACATTAGCGAACAGGTAAAGGAACTTCGGTATAAAGCTGATATTTACAATACAGTTGGAAGTGTGTGGGAACTGAATCGGGCAGAAGCAAAGATATTGCAGGAATTGCTTAGGAAAGCTGCCGATACTATAGAATCCTTATCCGCAAAGCTGGCGAATATGGAGCGGTCAGCGGATGATTGCGGCGGGTGGATTGAATGTGAATCTGGAAAACTTCCAGATAAAGAAGTTATATGCTGTGATGTTTGTGGGGAAATCATTATCGGGTACATACACGAAACATATGAAAGTGAGCAGACCGGATTTTCAGCAGAGAATAGCCACGAGTATATGTATAACTGTGTGAAATGGATGGAAAAGCCAAAACCATGATTTGGCAGGTGCAGGAGTTGGAAGAATATGAGAGGGGCGGTGATTGAATGAAAATGCACATAGATTTTGATAATTTACCAAAGGGAATCAAGATAAAAAAGAAAGACAAAAACAAACTTTCGAGATTTGACGAATATGTATACAATGCAATCTGTAAGATATACGACAAACAAGAGGGAATAATGACAACAGAACAAATTAGTTGCGTTATGCCTTGTGTATGCGAATTATCGGATATAGAGGATTCTATTCAGAAAATGAATGGGATAATCGTGGAATGGAAAGTTTATTGCTCTGATGAAGATTGTTTTGAAAGCGGAACCACCCTGTTGTCGTGTGAAACGTGTCGATGCACTTATGAGGACGGAAAATGCGAATACAAAATCAGTTTGTATACTGAACCTATTTTATATCTGCATGAAAGAAACAAGCAGGAAATTGAGATAATCAGCAAACAGGCATTCCGTTATTCTGAAAACTGCAAAGATAAAGATGAACTCGAAAGAGTTTTGATGTGGTTATTGAACGCTATTTCGGCATTAGAGCATAAGTATAAACATAAATCTTTTCTTGCGGATATGTTTGAGCATATGGGTGATTAAATGGGACTGATAACATGGATAAAGGAGAAATTCAAAATGCTGTTTAAAACGGACGCTGAAAAGTCTTTCGGTGTGGAAACGTACTTGTCGCCGGAAATGGACGCTGCTATTAAGCTGTGGGGGCAGTTGGAGAGTGGTAAGCCGCCGTGGGTTGAAGGAGATACCAAAACAATCCGGTTTTCAAATACTGTTGCGCGGGAACTGTCTAAGCTGGTGACACAGAATATTGATATTAAGGTGCAGGCTAAGTACGGAACCGGAGATACGGCATCCAGAATCCAGAAAGCCATTGACAATTATTTCCTGAAAAATGCGCAGGAGATTATCGGGAATCAGATCATGCTGGGCGGCGTGATGGCGAAGTGGAATGGGAAAGGAATGGACTATATCCCGCCGGATAGATTCCTGGTGACTGAGCATGATAGCAATGGGGATATAAATGGGGTAATATTCTTCTCCTACTACCAGAGAGGAAAGAAGTTTTACACAAGGGCAGAATGGCATAGGTACGAAGGTACAGCAATGCACTTGAATGCAGATGGAACCGCAACGCCTGTTAGTCTGTACCGGGTATCAAACAAGGCCTTTGTGTCTGATGCTCAAGACCAGATAGGACATGAAATTTCCTTAAAAAACACAAAATGGGCGGACATTGTACCGGAGTTTACAGCAGAGAAGCTTGAAAAGCCTTTATTCGTGTACATAAAGAACCCATACAGCAACACCATAGACCCGGACAGCCCATTGGGAGTATCGTGCTTTTCAGAGTGCATAGAGGAACTTCGCTGGCTGGATATCGCAATGTCCACACTGGGGGTGGAAACAGAGGACTCCGAACCGAAAATGATTGTTGGGCAGTCCGCTATACAGTATGCGCAAAATAACGGGATTGAACTTCCGAGAATGGTACTCAAGACCGGACTGGACGATATGACGGACAAGCCATTTGAGCAGTGGCAGCCGCAACTCCAGGTGTCGAGCCGGACGGAAGGGATTAACTTCTATCTCAATATCATTTCTGCAAAAGTAGGATTGGATTCAGGTACCTTTGTGTTTAATGGCCAAAAGGTGGTGGTTGCCACAGCTACCCAGATAGAAGCCACAGAGCGAAAGACCATCAATACCATGATGATGTATAGGCAAGTCCTGGACAGGCCGGAATCGAACGGAGACGGGCGTGTTGGGGTGATACATGATATAGCGTATATCATTAACGCTATGGAGATTATTAACGGCGATATTGCCCCGTCTGAATTTGGAAACTATGATCTGTATGCGGACTTCGGTGATCCCTTCAGTAATAAAGAAGAGGACAAGTTCTTTGAGTTGCAACTTGCGAACCAGGGATATATGGCAAAGTGGCGCTTTAACGTCCGCCACCTGGGAGTTACGGAGGAAGAAGCAAAGCAAATGGTTCAGGAGGCTGTTGAGGAAAGAAACGCGAATCAGTCGGAAGAAATTAGGCTGTTTGGGGAGGAATAGGGAAATGACATTACAAGAAATTTCTG
>ERZ808044.1102-NODE-1102-length-17935-cov-3.447419_pt1 | contig 17935 bp, 16 predicted proteins | sample MGYA00380195_ERZ808044 | MGnify/ENA primary metagenome ERZ808044 (study PRJEB31490, sample SAMN06133423) | mouse gut metagenome | isolation source: Z7_2 | host: mice | place: China: Chengdu | collected 2015-05 ...
TGGAGCGGATACTCCGTGACAATACGGACGGCATCTTTTCCTATACCGTGGAAGTCACGGAATATGAGGAAACGGATGAAGAGACCGGGGAAAGCCGTACCATATACCACCATGAATATACAGTGGAATATGCAGGCGACAGCTACTATGCCGAAAATGTCTTCCACCTTACCGATGAACAGATGCAGACGGCAGAGGAATATGCCGCCAACCTGCACCTGTTTTTATTTGACACGGTTTATCTGGTGGAGATCAACCCTGACCTGATACCGGGGGAAACCGGGAACAAAGCCGTGGACCTCGCCCTGACAAAGCTCGGCACGCCTTACAGCCAGGAGAAACGGAACCAGGAAGGTTACTTTGACTGCAGTTCCTTCACCTACTGGGTATACAGCCAGTTGGGGGTAAACCTGCAGCATGGCGGCTCCAACACGGCGGCGGCACAGGCAAGGTACATTACAGAAAACAACCTTGCCGTATCCTATGACAGCCTTGCCCCCGGAGACCTGATCTTCTATTCCTTTGAAGTCAACAACCGCTACCTGAATGTCAGCCATGTGGCGATCTATGCAGGCAACGGCTATGTGGTGGACGCCTCCTTTTCCAAGAAAAAGGTGGTCTACCGCCCCATTTACAGTATACGCAGCATTGTCCTGTGCGGCAGGCCGTATACAGAGTAACAGACGGCGGACAGAATCCTGTTTCTGCCCGCCACAACCATGAATATAGGAGGTGCATCGCAGAATGTCCATGCGACACGAAGAAAACGACATATACATCATCCCGCCGAATTTCATTGATACTGGAACGGTGTTCGGCGGGACCATCAAGCTCAGGAACGCGGCGGAGGCGCTGATCCTCTCGCTGCTCATTGGTTTCCCGGTATTCCATATCCCAGCAACGCTGACAACAAAGATCATTGTCGCCTGCCTTACCGTGCTCCCGGCAGCCCTGTTTGCCGTCATCGGCATTAACGGGGAAAGCCTCAGTTCCTTTGTCATCAACTTTTTTGTCTACCTGAAAAACCGGCGTATTGTAGGACTTCAGGAGGAAACATGTGAAACACCGGCAGGGGAAAAAACTTCCGGGAAACCCAAAAAAGCAAAGAAACCAAAGCCGGCAAAGAAAGTAAAGCAAAAAAAAGAGGACTATGCCGAGGAGTTCGGACAGTTTAAGGAACGCCGGCAGGCAAAACAGGCAGCGGACGAAGCGGCAGGCAAACACCGGAATAAGAAACGGGGCGTCTCCCAGATCAGGGAGCGTATGCGGGAGGAGCCGGAACCGGAACTGATAAACCCTTCCGCCGCCTACCTCCCCATCCGGAAGATCGAAAACGGCATCATCTACACAAAAGACCGCCGCTATGTGAAGATCATAGAGGTCATCCCCATCAACTTCCTGCTGCGGAGCGCCAGGGAACAGCGTAACATCATCTATTCCTTTATCAGCTACCTAAAGATAAGCCCGGTAAAACTCCAGTTCAAGGTCCTTACCAGACGCGCCGACATCAATAAGCATCTGGAAACCCTGCGGGAAGAAATGCGCATGGAAACGGATGAGCGTTGCCTTGCGCTGCAGCATGATTATGAAAACCTGATCCGGCGGATCGGCTCAAGGGAAGCCATCACAAGGCGCTTTTTCATCATCTTTGAGTACGAACCCTTTTCCGCCAACAGGGGAAATGAGGAAAGCGACGCCATTTCCGCCCTCACGACTGCGGTGCGGACGGCCAAGACCTACCTGCAGCAATGCGGGAATGAACTTCTGGTCCCCGACAATGAGGATGAGATGGCTGCGGAGGTATTTTACAGCATCTTAAACCGCAGGACCAGCGTGGCAAAGCCTCTGGGCGTGCGTGTCAACGAGGTCATCGGGCAGTACATCAATGCGGGCAGGCGGGATGAGATCGGCAAGATCCCCGCCATGGAATTTATCGCGCCGGAGACCATCGACTACACCCACGGCAATTATGTCATCATGGACGGCACCTACCACACCTACCTTTTAGTGCCCTCCGGAGGCTACCGCCCGCAGGTGTGCGCCGGATGGATCTCCCTCCTTGTCAATGCAGGCGAGGGGATTGACGTGGATATTTTCTTTGACCGCCAGCCCAAAGACCGCATCCAGCAGAAACTGGGACAGCAGCTGAGGATCAACCGCTCCAAGATCAAGGACACCTCCGACACCAACTCGGACTTCGATGACCTGGACAGCGCCATCCGTTCCGGCTATTTCCTGAAAGAAGGGCTTGCCAACAATGAGGATTTCTATTACATGAACATCCTCATCACCATCACGGCAGACAGCCTTGAGGAACTGGAGTGGCGCACCAACGAAATGAAAAAACTGATGCTCTCCCAGGACATGGAGGCGGTGTCCTGCCACTTCCGGGAAGAACAGGCGCTGCTCTCTGCCCTGCCGCTGGTATCGCTGGAGAAAAAACTGTTTGAGCGCTCCAAGCGCAACATCCTGACAGGCAGCGTGGCAGGCTGTTATCCCTTTACCTCCTTTGAGATGTGTGACGACAACGGCATCCTTTTAGGGGTAAACAAGCACAACAACTCCCTCATTATCGTGGATATATTTAACTCCCGCGTCTACAAGAACGCAAACATGGCGATCCTCGGCACCTCCGGCGCGGGCAAGACCTTCACCATGCAGCTCATGGCGCTTCGGATGCGCCGCAGGAACATACAGGTATTCATCATCGCCCCCTTAAAGGGGCATGAGTTCCACCGGGCCTGCAGCAACATCGGCGGGGAGTTCATCCAGATCTCGCCCGCTTCCAGAAACTGCATTAACATCATGGAGATCAGGAAGGTGGATTCCTCCGCCAATGACATTCTGGACGGCCCGCAGACGGAAAAATCGGAGCTTGCAGCAAAGATACAGCGGCTCCACATCTTCTTTTCCCTGCTGATCCCGGACATGACACATGAGGAACGGCAGCTTCTGGACGAGGCGCTGATACAGACCTATAACCAGAAGGGCATCACCCACAACAACGACAGCCTGCCTGATCCGGACTGCCCGGAAAGATACCGGGAAATGCCAGTGCTGGAGGATGTCTTCAATATCCTGAAGGAAAACCCTGACACCAAGCGCCTTGCGAACATTATGAACCGTCTGGTGCATGGCTCCGCCTCCACCTTCAACCAGCAGACAAATGTAAACCTGGACAATAAATATACGGTACTGGACATTTCCGAGCTGACCGGCGACCTGCTGACAGTGGGCATGTTCGTGGCGCTGGATTATGTGTGGGACAAGGCAAAGGAAGACCGTACCGTAGAAAAAGCCATCTTCATTGACGAGACATGGCAGCTCATCGGCGCGGCATCCAACCGCCTTGCGGCAGAGTTCGTACTGGAGATTTTCAAGATCATCCGTGGATACGGCGGCTCCGCCATCTGCGCCACACAGGACTTAAACGATTTCTTTGCGCTGGAGGACGGCAAATACGGCAAGGGCATTATCAATAATTCCAAGACCAAGATCGTCTTAAACCTTGAGGACGAGGAAGCCGCACGCGTGCAGTCCATCCTGCACCTGTCCGAAGCGGAAACAATGGCGGTCACCCACTTTGAGCGGGGCAACGGTTTAATCTCCACCAACAACAATAATGTCACCGTGGAGTTTAAGGCATCGGAACTGGAGAAGGAACTGATTACCACGGACCGCAATGAGCTGAAAAAGCTGCTGGAAAAGGAAAGGCAGCGCAGGCAGATGGGCGAAGCAGTCTAATGCGTACACTTTACATACGGTTTACGCATAGGAGGGCACATGACCGCTGACAGCAGGCAGGTATAAGTATACTTTAAGTACGGTTTACGCAAAGCCTGTCTGTTTCCTGTCCCGCCCGACGTTTTGTAAGTACGGTTTATGTAATCCCTACTTATAGTTTCTTCTTATTATAATACAACCATTACCTGCGGCAGAAACCATGATGCCGCAGGAACAAAGGAGGCTGTCCCATGCAGCACAGAAACCAACATCAGGAAAGCCACCTGACGGAGATCATCCGGCTGCTTTCCACATACCACGCCCTCAGCCTCTTGCAGCTTGAGGCGCTTTATCCGGAACTGACGCAGCAAAAGCTGTTCCTGCTCTTAAAAAGGCTGGAAAAGACAGGGCGGCTTACCCTGATGCCGGAAAGGGATCTTGTCCTGCACACGGGGGACAGTGTTCCGAACCCATCCACCCTTGCCGCCTTCTGGGTGCTTTTAGACTTCCGTGAGGAAATTACCTATCATACAGCCAGCGATTTTCCGGTGACGCTGACCTTTTACACCCAGTCGGATGCCTATGATGTCATCCACATACCGGAGGAAAAAGAGATGCTTATGAACCATGCGCTTTCCGCCTATAAGGAAGATTCTCCCCGCCGCATAGCAGTTGTGGATAACGCGGGGCAGATACCGCACCTTGGCTTTCCCGGCATTGCCGCTTTCTGTACGGTCACGCCCGACGGTAAAGTGCAGTATTACAGAAAACAAGGAGTTACAGATACTTAATGGACCGACACACTTTATCATCCCGCCTTGCGCGGATCGGGGATGAACTCCCCCGGCTGTCAAACACCATCAATGCCATGACAGCCAACACCGGCACTTATGGGAAAAACTATGAAGAACTGAGTCTGGATGCCGCCAGACGCGCGGAACGGATCGCCTGTTCCCTGCGTAACCTCATCTATGCCGCAGACCTTGTTCCCAAACCTGTCCTTATGGAAGCGGCTGCCCAGGTACACGGCATTTCCATAGAGCATACGCAGGACTGTGTGGAGATTACCCTGCCCGGCCTGATGCCGAAACGGAACAAACGGGTCAATACCACCTTCCTGACCGATCCGCTGTATGCAATGCTTGAGGCTTACACAAAAGAACATGACCTCCCGCACTTTAAGGAATGTGTGGTCTGTTTTTCCCATGTGTTCGACAAGAACCTCTCCGACAGGCGGGTGAGGGACTACGACAACCTGGAGTGCAAACAGCTTTTGGATACCGTGGCAGGTTTCCTGATGACCGATGACAGCGGGCTGTTCTGCGATGCCTACCACACCACGGAATTTGGGGAACGGGACTGCACCATCCTCGCCGTCATGGAAAAAAGCTGCTTTCCCGGATGGCTGAAAGAGCGGGAAGACAGGGAAAAAACCATATCGGATTTTTAGGCGGTTTTTCAGAATAAAATCCGACTACGGTAAAACTTTCGCCAAACCGCCTGTTCACAGGCAGAAAGTAAGCCTGCCGCCTGCCGGATTTTACCGGAGATGCAGGCGTGTACGGTAAAAATTTGGAAAGGAGGCTCACCGATGGATACTTCAACCAGCGCATACCGGCTGATGGAGCTTATTGCCATTTCCGGGGAGTGCAGCCCCCGTATGCTGGCACATTTACACCTGAGTGGCAGTTATGGGGAAAAACTCATCACCCGGCTCAAAAAAGAGGGCTGTATCAAAACCCACTATAAGGACGGGCTGCGGGGATACAGGCTGACAGGCAGGGGAAAAAAGATCCTTCTGACAGAAAACCCCGCCCGCTTCTCCTTTTACCTTTCCGGCAGCTCCGACACCAACCGCCCCCGCAGCGACTTCCCAAGGAGGCACAGGCTCCAGCAGGCATCCATTGCCTATGCCATGCTCCAGAGTGCCGGCGTGGAAATATACCGGGACAGGAAGGCTCCATTGTTCCATCCGGGAACCAGCCGGAAGGCACCCGATAGTATGACACTGCCCGCCTTCTACCATTCCCGCGAGATCAAGGAGCTTGGGGCGGAGGCCGTTAAAATCAACAATTCCAGAACCACCGGCATCCTGCTTGCCCCGGAGTGCATCTATGCCGTTTTCTGCACAGGCGGCGCACTGATGAAGTGGGAATACCGAACGGAACTGAAGGTAAAGGCGCTGCTCGCCTACCATGCCAGCCGGGGAATCCTCTCCGACATGGGAGGCGGCTCCCGTTACCATCCGGATACCCCCATCAAGGCACTCATTATCGGGGAAGGCATGGACACGGCGCTGAAGCTCATGGAAAGCACAGGTGGTTTCCAGAAAAGCTACTTTTATCTGGATTCCAGCTTCGACTATTTCCACTACATACCGGATGACGCCGCAGGGATCACCATGCTCCGGCTGCTCTGCTCCCCTGCCCTGCAAAAAGCGCTGAGGGAACTGCTCCTGTCCGACCTGCAGGCGCCCTGTCCCGACTACGGGCTGGAACATGACGCCGTATCGGACGGGCTGCCGGTGCTGCTCGCCTTTGACTTTGACATGCTGCGGCTCTCAAGGTTCCGCACCGCCCTGTCCTTCCACGGGCTTACGGGCAGCCTGATCTGCTTTGACTTCCAGAAACCGGTGCTGCAGCAATACTTCGGGGAGGCAGTAACCATTGACACCATAGACTTAGAAAAATTTGAAGGGAGGTTCCTACAGTGAAACTGACAGAAAACAGAAAGAAACAACTGACGCTGCTCGTCGCCCTGCCCGCGCTGCTTCTGGCGCTCGGCTATGCAGGCGGCTATGTATCCCAGTTCATCATCAACTACCGGATCTGGACTTCATCCGGAGGGACGCCGGGGAACGGCACTTCCCCCGCATTTCCTGACAGCTCACTGGCTGCCTGTTTCAAAGCGCTCACCGTATTCCCTTACAGCCTCTACGGAATCGCCCTCTGCACCGGCATCTTCGGATTACTGATTTTCATGGTAATGCGGATGGGCATTGGCAGGAAAGGCACCTATGACAAGGAACGGAACCTGACTTACTCAGAGCAGGGAACCTACGGCACCTCCGGCTTTATGACAGACTCCGAGATGCGCGGGGTGCTGGAGGTGGTTTCCGACATTACAGGGAACCGAGGCGTCATCTTGGGAAAGCTGTATGGGAAGGCAGTCTGCCTGCCGGAAAAGACGCGGATGAACCGCAACGTGGCAGTCTTTGGCGCCAGCGGCAGCATGAAAAGCCGCGCCTATGCGAGAAATGTGGTGTTTCAGTGCGTCAAACGCGGGGAGAGCCTCATCATCACCGATCCGAAATCAGAGCTTTACGCGGATATGTGCCTCTACCTTGAGGAAAACGGCTATACCGTGCGGGTGTTCAACCTTATAAACCCCGAAAATTCCGATAGTTGGAACTGCCTTGCGGAGATTGAAGGACAGGAGATCATGGCGCAGCTCTTTTCCGATGTCATCATCAAAAACACCGGCTCCCCGAAAGGCGACCACTTCTGGGACAACTCGGAGATGAACCTGTTGAAAGCCCTTGTGCTGTATGTGGACCAGGGTTTCCCGCCGGAGGGAAAGAACATCGGGCAGGTCTATAAGCTGCTGACCATGAACTCCGAAAAGGAACTGAACAGCCTCTTTGACCTGCTCCCGGTTACCCACCCGGCAAAGGCGCCCTATAACATCTTCAAGCAGGCGTCCGACACGGTGCGCAGCGGCGTCATCATCGGGCTTGGCACAAGGCTGCAGGTATTCCAGAACAAGCTGATCCGACAGATCACCAGCTACAACGAGATCAGCCTGACGCAGCCAGGTTATGAGAAGTGTGCCTATTTCTGCATTACCTCGGATCAGGATTCCACCTTTGACTTCCTCTCCTCCCTGTTCATGTCCTTCGTGTTCATCAAGCTGGTGCGCTATGCGGACAAATACGGGGACGGCGGGAAGCTGCCCGTCCCGGTACATATCCTTGCAGACGAGCTTGCCAACGGCGGCTGTACCATAGCCGACCTTACCAAGAAAATCAGCACCATCCGCTCCAGACAGCTCTCCATAAGCTGCATCTTCCAGAACCTGCCCCAGATGCAGAACCGATATCCGTTAAACCAGTGGCAGGAGATCATCGGCAACTGCGACACCCAGCTTTTTCTTGGATGTACCGATGAGCTGACTGCTGAATTTATCAGCAACCGCACCGGGGAAGTCAGCGTCGCTGTCTCCAGCCAGGCAAAGCAGTTAAATACCTGGCGGGTATCTGATTACACGCCGGAATACCGGGAAACCCACTCTGTCGGGAAGCGGAAACTGATGACGGCTGATGAGGTGCTGCGCCTTCCGCTGGATGAAGCGCTGATCATTCTGCGGGGCCAGAAAGTGCTGAAAGTGGGGAAATATGACTATACCCTCCACCCTGAGAGCAGGAAATTAGAGGAAAGCCGTGCCAGTGACCATATCCCGGAATGGCGCAGGCTGCCTGAGACGGAGGAACCGGACTTCTCTAAGCTGATGACACCAAAACAGAAACCAAAGGCGCCCAGAAAAAAAACGGCACCAGAAAAGCCCGCTTCAGGGAATCCTTATCCGGAAACGCCGGCCATCCCTCCCACGCCTCCTCCCCAAAGCGGGGATTGTGAGATTGTAATGACGGACAAAAAATCAATTATGTCCTGAAGTGATCCACCTGCCACTTTACCGGCAGCAAACTAACATAAAGGAGAATAAACTATGCCCAGAAAAGCAAGAACTGAAGAAACTGTCGTAACAGAAGAAAACATCCTCCATGAAAATGACATGGAAACAGAAAATGTACCTAATCCGGAGGAAACCGGAATGGACGGTGAAAGTCCTGACACCCTGAGCGCGGATTCGGATACAGACTTTTCCGATGCTGAGGAAAGCTCAAAAGTTTCCGCACCTGAAGAACCTGTTTCCACGGGTGAAGTATCCGCTGAGAGCGACGCTGAAATGGCGGAACCCCCTCTGGAAGAAACTGCCGTTCCTGATGGGCCGGACAGCAAAGATGCCATTCCCGATGGAGAAAGCGTAGATCCTATGGCGGAAACCGCAAGCCCGCCTGAAACACCATCCGGCAAACCCACAACCAAGCCTGCCAGAAAAAGGACAAAAGCCTCAGCAGCAAAGGTGGAAACACCGAATGCACCTGCACCCGTAAAGAAAAGTGCTCCGTCTTCCATCCTTACCCTGAGCGCCGATGCGGAAGTAGAAACACAGGAAAGCCGTGAGGATACCATCTGGCATGAGCTGCAGAACGCTTACCGTACCCGGAAGATCCTGACCGGTACTTTAGGCGGCATTGAGAAGATGGAGGGCGGCGGCACCATTGCCGTTGTTTATTACAAGGAAATGCGCATTGTGATCCCCCTGGCTGAAATGATGATAAACCTTGTGGAAGATGCGGCGCATGACTATGGGGAACTGGTGCAGCGCCAGAACAAGATACTAGGGAACATGCTCGGATGTGAGATCGACTTCATCATCAAGGGACTTGACAATGCCAGCCGCAGCGTAGTGGCAAGCCGCAGGGATGCCATGTATAAGAAGCGGCAGATTTTCTATATGCCGGATGCCAACGGAATTTCCCGCGTATGCGAAGACCGTATCGTGCAGGCGAGAGTCATTGCCGTGGCGGAGAAGGTGGTCCGCGTGGAGATCTTCGGTACGGAATGTTCCATCCTCGCCCGCGACCTGTCATGGGACTGGATGGGGGACGCCACCGAGCGCTTCCATGTGGGTGAACAGATCCTTGTCCGTATCCTGAGCGTCAAGCTCCACTCCCTCGAAGACATCTCGGTAAAGGCAGATGTCAAGAGCGTAAACGGAAACACCAGCAAAGAGAATTTGGGTAAGTGCAAGATTCAGGGCAAATATGCCGGAACCGTCACGGACATCCATAAAGGCACTGTTTTCGTCCGTCTCCACATCGGCGTCAATGCAGTCGCCCATAGCTGCTACGATAACCGCCTTCCCGGAAAGAAGGATGAGGTGAGCTTCGTGGTGACGCGGATTGATTCGGACCGGAATGTGGCGGTGGGATTGATTTCGCGGATTATAAAGCAGAATATTTAATACTAAAGGGAACGGGTAAAAGAGCTTCTTTTCCTGTTCCCTCCAACTTACTTTTATATACTTTTTGACAACTTTCTGATTGAATTTTTAATTTTTTGCTTATCATCGGACAAACCTGCTGTTCCTAAAATCATCATATAAACAACGGCCCTAAGCAACTCTGCATCCCAATACATGACATTTTCAAACTGATAGTTTATTCTTCCATGATCCAGGGCATTCCTACTATTTTTAATGCGTTCTGGCATTTCTAAGTAACTTTCTTCAAAGTCGTACTTTATTTCCTCCTCCCCGTACATTTTAATAAAATCATCAAGTGCAATTTCAATCCTCTTTCTCAAAGTTTCACTTACATTTTTGACTCCGCTAAGTAATTCGTCAAATAAAGGTTTTTCTATATCATCAAATTGTGACTCCCTTGCTTGCTCTAATATTTCAATCATTTTCTTTTTAACTCGTTCTTGCTCTTTATACCTAAAATTTTTTATGTATCTATATTGAAACTGTGTTTCAAACGCAGCACAAATATTCATAATATCTGCATGGGTAATTCTGTCATAATCAGAAACAAATAAAGAGCGGAAACATATTTGGTCATTATAAATCATCTCCATCAGAGAACCGATTATCTCGTCAATATCTTCATATAACAAAATGCGGTTTGCATTTAGTCTTTCATTTTCAGGTCGGAGATACATAAAAATATTGCGGTTATTGATATCCTCTCCTTTTACCAACCAAATAGAATTATAAAAATTTACATTGGGAGATTGCGATATAAACTTTAAAAATAATTGAATTGTTTTAGCAATTTTGAAAGCATCTTGCAATCCATTCATTTTTTCACTAAAAATTTTAATATAATTCTTTATTACATACGGAAAAGGCTGATTGCTTCCCTCCAGCATTGTTCCAAAATCCATCTTATATGTCTTATTATCTAATGTCATATGAACTGAAGGACGCTTTTCTGGTTTTTGAGATTCAACTATTTCGTTTTCATTCATAAGCAAACATGCCGTTTCCTGCCGAAAAATTTCATTATTTCTGAAAAAATAATCAATGACATCCGAACGAAATATCATATTATCAAAGGATATACTGCTATCTGCTAAATCAAATCGGTTTCGATTATATTTTATCACATATGCAGATATATTAAATCCATATTCAAATGATGAAGCAAAAAATCTATCTTCAATTTTCAAATATAAAAAATTGTCATCCCTATCTTTTAATATAATGATGTCATTTTCTACCAATTTATTTACTTGGTTCCAACCAACTAATCGTTCATTTCCTGAGATAAACAACTTAAAATCCTCAAAACGAAATTGATGCAATGTATTGTTTATTTCAACTTGACCTCTATACATTCACTGTTTCTCCTATTCTCATATATTGTTTAATTTGACAAAGAATTACTTTACCCTCTCTTCCACCTCATCCGCAGACATCCAACCTTTCTCTTTTGCAGACTGCTCACCTTCCTCCAATGCAGTCAAGAGTTTCTTAGAGGCTTCCTCAACAACAGCTTTTTTAGTATCCGCAAGCATTGCCTTTATAGCCGGGCGTATCTGGATTACTTCTTTTCTAAAATGTTCATGCAGCTCATTCCCGCTATATCCCTGCGTAATCAGATCTATCATAAGCTGTTCCGCAAATTCTGTTTCTGTATTTACCATTCTACTGTTTATCCTCCTAAAGTTTAAGCCTTCAAGCTGTTTTGCTCAAAGGCTTTCCTGTCATCACGCTCTAAAAATCCGCAATATCTTTTCCCTGCTGTCAACCAGCATATGAAAAACTCTTAATATGTATACTGCCTGTTCCTCCTCGTCTATCAGGAAGTAAATCTTATAATTTTTGTAATATGTCTTCCTGATCCCATATGCCGCCAGTTCTTCGTCCTCATCCAGTTCATGGCTTTGTGGAAACAGGCTGAGGCTGCTGATTGCTTTCCGAAATCCTCTTACCATATTCACTGCAGTTTCCGGGGACTTCAGTTCAAAGGCTATATAATCTGTCTGATCTGCTATATCCTCCTCTGCCAGCGGCAGGGTAATTACCTTATATTCTGTCATTGGAATACTTTTTCTCCAGTTCGTCAAAAAATTCGTTGCAGTCCCGGCCCTTTCCTGCTGCAATGTCGTGGTAGCTTTCCATTACCATTTCCCGTACCTGTTTCTGGTTTTCATCTATTTCTCTCCGATAATCCAAAGCCTGCTGTGCTGGACTCATACAACTCACCTCTTTCTTATAAGTGTATCTTTAGTATACTCAAAAACTGCCCTGAATACAAGAAACGAACTTATAAAATTTTTCCCAGTTATATGTCCGCAATTTATTGCAGAATATCATATGAATAGTAACTTTGGCTTAATTTTCTATCTGGCACAACATTGGCACAGAACTTTCACAAACTGGCACAGCTTTGCGATTTACACGGTAAATCCCCTATGTTAAAATGAGTATCGTGAAAAATCATATACAGGCAGCCGCTCCGTATCCCATACGCAGCCCTGCCGCAAAGAAACGCAGGCAAGAAGTCCCACCCCGGCTTCCCGTCTGCGTTTTCTATTATCCGGGAGGTGAACTATTGAAAAAGAAACTGAGACGGCTGCTGCTGTCCGAGAGAGGCGATTCCTCTTATATCAGCAGCTTTGTTTACATTCTGGTGGCTGTCGTCCTGATTGCCTTCATCATCAATGTGTTCCACATCATTTCCGTCAAGCAGGAAATGGACCACATGGCAGACCAGCTTGTAAAACAGATCCAGCTAAACGGCGGCACCAGCGGGGAGACGGATGCCCTCTTTTCCTTTCTCTCCGGCCAACTGGATGAGGTTGACGGGCTTTCCTATCAGGTGTCCGGTCCCGGCAATACCAGCCGCATCCAGATCGGGACGCCTTTTTACGTTACGGTTACGGGGCGCTGCCATCTGGGAGGCTTCTGGAAGTTCAACCTTGTGCCTATCAACGTCCGTTCACAAGGCGCGGGCATCAGCGAACACTACTGGAAATAAGAGGGAGGAGCACCATGTTTAAGAAAACCATACGAAATGAGCGCGGGGATATGTCCTTTTTTACAATCTTCGTTATCCTTGCAATCATCATGCTGATGTCATTCGTGCTGCTGTTTGCATCCGTCAAAATTAACTGCATGAACATCCGTAATGCCGCCAAGATGGAACTGAACAATGTCAGCGCCCGCATCTATGCGGATACCTTCCATTCACAGCGGGAAGCCAACCTCGACTCGTACATGGCAGACCTGCATTTAAGCTCCGCCTATCAGGATGCCCTGCGTGCAGGCTTTATCAATGGGATGGAAGAAAGGATACAGCTTTCCAATGAAGATTACAGGGTGGAGAACATCAGCCTCCAGTTCAACCAGTATTCTGACAAGATTGAGTATGTGGTGAACTGTGACGCTGTTTTCCAGATCCATATGTTCGGGGAACTGTTTCCACCGATTACACAGCATATCACACTGACTGGTTCCCATAATACGAAATACTGATAGGAAAATTGTTGACATTTTACTATCTGATGCGTATATAATGGAAACACGACGAAAGGAGTCCAATATTATGAAAAAGAACGATACACACACCGACAAGAAGAAATTTGCCATTATCAGCGGATTATCCGCATTGTGCATAGCCGTCCTTGCAGGCGCTTACTTCCTGACAAGGGAGCCGGAAAGGGATTTTACTCCTGCTTCCGCAGATCGCGCCAATGTGACAGATACCTGGGAGGAAAATTCCGACAGGGATACGCCCCTTCCTTCTGCCACTCCTGAGAGTACCCAGACAGCAGGCACACCTTCCGACAACACCCAAACCGTTCTCTCTGAAGATGAGACCGGCTCAACCTCCAGCCTTTCCGACAGCAGCACGAAAGAGGATGCGAGTCAGGAGAAACCGGAAACGCCTCCCGAAACAGATGACGATCTCACTGATCCCGACAAGCAGCCGGAATATGAACCGTCTATACCTCAGCCGACACCTACTCCGCAGCTGGGGCAGAACACACCTGCAGGCGGAGGCGGCACGGATGACAGCCACCCCGGTCAGGTTTACGATCCGGTATTCGGATGGATTGATGTGGGGGATACCCAGCAGGACAATGTTGACAGCGACGGTGACATCAACAAACAGATTGGCACTATGGGCGGCAATTAAATAATATCAGGCTTAAAAAGGCATGGAAACCCCATGTCTTTTCTTTTTGCCAAAAGGAGGATTCAATCCACATGAAACAACTGAAAAGACGTATTTTTGCGCTTGTTCTGTCCGTGTCCCTGCTTCTACTATCAGGCATGACCGCCTTTGCATCCGGAGAGGGCAACATAGACGGCGGAGGCGGCGGCATGGGCAGCGGCACCGCAACGGATGTCTGGCACGGACAGGACGGCGTGCGTGTCACAGTAGTCACTGCTGACGGCAGCGTGGCGTCCACACCATTTGACCTGAGCAACGCAAATGTTGCGAATAATGTCCTGAACTTCGGCAAGGTATGCAAGCTCCAGTACAGCTCAGGGGCTTCCCTGTCGCCAAACGGCAGTTACAGCTATTCCAAACCGGGCATTGCCCTCCCGCGTATCATCAGCGGAACCAGTTCCCGCGCAAGCATTGAGGCGATCCGGCGATATTTCTGCTCCGAGTATGCCGCGCAGCTTGTCGCTGACAAGGCCGGCATCCCCTTCGAGGAACTGATCTCCGGTTCCTACAAGCTGGTCATCGAACCGATTGCCTACTTCACCCACGGCGGTCGCAACTACGCCATGACCGCCACGGAAGCAGCACTTTACAACCAGAAGTCCGGCGGAACGCTTCGCAGCAAGATGCCCAGCCTGACGCACCAGAATCTGCCGCTGTCCATCTTTCTGGAAACGCCCGACTTAGGCTATCCCGCATGGGGCGGCACCACCAGCGGGAAGGTATCCGACACCGACATCCTCTCGGCTCTCGGCATTGGCATCGTAAGCTATAAGGACGTGCCGGAGGAGGAACTGCAGGCGCCCGACTATACCTACCGGGTGGATACGGACGTCATCACCAGTATCACCCTGACCAGCAGCGCCGAGGTAAACCCGGATGATCCGGCAAGCGTCACCTTCCATATCAACGGCGGCACTTATACCGTCAACGACATTGTGATGCCTGCAGGCGGCTCCCAGGTAGTCTGGGCAAAATGGCATACGCCTCTGGAACCCACCACCCTTACCATACAGGTATCCGTCAGTGGCGCCTCCACCGCAAAGACAAGCTTTGTTGCCAAAATCGTCTCCCTTGAGGAGAACCTGCCGCCCGATCCGCTGGCTACGGACACCAACCCGCACTTTTCCACGCCGTCCCTGCCGTCCAACCCGCAGAAGACTTCCGCGTCATGGAGCGTCTGGAGTGCAAAGTGGCACCCCAACTGGGAATGGGAGAGCGACTGGGACTGGGAAGACGGCAGCCACGGTTCCGACTGCGCCGCCGACTGCACAAGCAGCCATGGGCACTGGGTAGACAATGGGGAATGGGTGGATAACGGCTGGTATGACTTTACCTCCACCGCCTACTCCGCTTCCCTGACCGGCTCCATGGAAATCCATCCGGACGACATTGTACCGACGGCACAGGGCGACAACATGAAAAGCGGGTACGGCGTCAAGGAAAACGCCACTGCTGGCTTTTCCTCCAATGCACCCGCCAGCCACTACGCGCCGGCTCAGACTGCGGTATCCTATTTCCCGGAGTTTGGTTACGACATGTACTGGCGGCTGTTATCCTGCAGCGGGGGCATGAACGCCGCTTTTGCCTTTAAGCCCAATGAATTTTCCACCTATAACCGGAACGTGCATTTCACGCCGGTATGGTATCCGGACGGCACGAATTATACCGTTTACACCTACATCATTGACGCATGGACGCCCTCCGGGATGCTGTCCGTCAATGTAAATGATGCCGTGCAGATACAGGGCAGTCTGTTCGACGACTGGTATTCCAAGCGTGAATAAGCTGTGACCAGCCCGCTGTTTTTTACATACCATGCACTGACACTGCTGTTCCTTGCAGGATTTGCACTTTACGATAAAAGGCACCACAGGATACGCAATGCTGCCCTGCTTGCGTTCCTGCCCTGGTGCCTTTTGTCACCCCTGCTGATGCACTTTACTTTTCCGGGGCTTTCCCCGGCATACTGGGGCATACGGTCCGCTGCGGGCTTCGGGGCGGGCTTTGTCCTCCTGCTTGCCGTCTCCCTTGCCACAAACGGCGGGATCGGCGGCGGGGACATCAAGCTGGTGGCGCTACTCGGCATCCAATTCGGAGTATCCGGATTGATGACTGCCCTTGTCCTCTCCTGCCTTTATGCCCTGATCCATCTGGGCATCCGGAAGGCATATAAGAAGGAAACTGCAAAAAACATCCCCTTTGCGCCATACCTGTTTTTCGGGTGCGCAGCCACCATGTTACTGCAGAGGATTCCATAAGCAAATAACCAAGAAAGGATACCGCCATGAAAACCATTTTATTGCTTGCCACGGGAGTATTACTACTCCTCCTTACGGCAGCCGTAACCGGAAACTATCTTCTATATAAAACATACCTGTTCTTAGACCAGCACAGATAAGGAGGCTGAACCCATTATGAAAATGAATAACCGATTTATTTACGGCATCCTGAGCATTGTGCTTGCTGCCGTCATTGCCTTTATTGCCATCCCTGCGGTGACAAGCAAAACCAGCAGCACCTGCAAGATCGTCCGCATGAAGACTGCCGTGACACGCGGCACCCTCATTACCACGGAAGACCTCGAACTTGTGGAAGTGGGCGGTTTTAACCTGCCCGACAGCGTTGCCCGCAGGATTGAGGATGTTGCAGGCACTTACGCCGCAGCGGATCTGTACCCCGGCGATTACCTCCTGCCGGAAAAGGTCAGCAGCGTTCCTCTGTCCTCCGACCTTTCCCTTAACGAGATCCCGGACGGCATGGTTGCCATATCCGTCACCACCCAGACGCTTGCGACAGGGCTTTCTGACAAGCTGCAGGGCGGCGACATCATCCGCCTTTACCACTATGACGACAACAATGTGCTGGAGCCTGTGTCCGACATCCCGGAACTGCGCTTTGTAAAAGTCCTGTCCGTCTCCGATTCCAAAGGGCTTGATGTGGATTACACTACACCGCCGGAGGAGGACGAGGAAAGACAGCAGACGGCAACCATCACCGTCCTTGCCACCCCTGAGCAGGCCATGCTTTTAACACGGTATGAAAACGAAGGCATCCTGCATGTCGCCCTGATCAGCCGTGGCAATGAGAAACTGTCAAAAGAACTACTGTCACGCCAGGCAGAAATCCTGACCTCCCTTTACGGCGACGGTCTGGAGCTATCCGACGAGGATCTGGAGTCCTCCATGACCGTCCCTGAACAGTCCGGTTCCGGCGAAAATGACAGCCCTGAAAACAATTCTGACGGCTCTGAAAAATCCACAGATGACAGCCAGAACAAAGCACCGGAAGAAACTTCCGTGGACGAATAGGGAGGGATAAGCAAATGTCAAAGATCATCACTGTATGGGGCAACCCCGGCTGTGGGAAATCCATGTTCTGCTGCTGTCTCGCCAAGGTCCTGACGGCAAACAAGGACAAAGCCATCATCATCAACGCAGACTCCAGCACGCCCATGCTGCCCGTATGGATGCCAGAGCGCATCCTTGAGACAGGCGCCTCCATTGGCAATGTGCTGACCGGGCTGGAGATCAACACCGCGCTGGTGGCAGAGCGCGTCACCATCTTAAAGGAATACCCATTTATCGGCGTCATGGGCTATGCCGCCGGTGAGAACCCTTTTTCCTATCCTGAGCTGAAGTACGAAAAGATTAAGCTCTTTATCGCGGAGGCGGCGAAACTTGTTGATTACATCATCCTGGACTGCAGCTCCAACATGCTCAACTTTTTCACGCCCACCGCAATCGAGGCTGCGGATCTGACCGTCCGCATCATCACGCCGGACCTGCGGGGCTTGAACTACCTGCGGGCGCACAGGCCGCTGCTCACGGATGACAAGTTCCACTATGGCAGCCACCTGACCTTTGCCGGGCTTGCACGCCCCTTCCATGCCATCGACGAGATGGA
>ERZ808044.1105-NODE-1105-length-17903-cov-3.913497_pt1 | contig 17903 bp, 20 predicted proteins | sample MGYA00380195_ERZ808044 | MGnify/ENA primary metagenome ERZ808044 (study PRJEB31490, sample SAMN06133423) | mouse gut metagenome | isolation source: Z7_2 | host: mice | place: China: Chengdu | collected 2015-05 ...
TGATAGTGACGAACTGGACGGAGAAATCCGACTGTTGCGCTTGAAGCTTTCCCGGCTGATTGCCCGGAATGACATTACGACGTTTGATATGTTCGGCGGGGCACACACTCGGGAACTGACAGAGGCTGAGCGTGAGAAAGGAATCCTTGAGGTTACAGCAGAAATCAGGAAACTGATAAAAACCAAGAAGCAGATTCAGATTGCCGAACTTAAGGCAAATCTGGATAGCGAAGGGGAAGAAACGGCAGACGATGGATTCCTTGATGCTCTGAACGGCACAGCGGCGGAGGATTGGGCGGATGAAGAAGGTTAATCAGATATTTCATTTCAAGCCGTTCTCCCAGAAGCAGCGTAAGGTTTTAAATTGGTGGTGCGATTCTTCACCGGTCAAGGACTATGACGGCATTATAGCTGACGGAGCAATCCGATCGGGCAAGACTATAAGCATGTCACTGTCATTTGTGCTGTGGGCCATGACGCGATTTAGTGGTCAGAACTTCGGGATGTGTGGCAAAACCATCGGTTCCTTCCGCCGGAACGTATTGTTCTGGTTAAAATTGATGCTACGGAGCCGTGGCTATAAGGTGGCAGACCACCGGGCGGATAACCTGGTAATCGTCACCCGGCATGGCGTTGAGAATTATTTTTATATCTTCGGTGGAAAGGACGAACGTTCGCAAGACCTCATCCAGGGTATCACTCTGGCAGGCCTGTTTTGTGATGAGGTTGCCCTGATGCCGGAATCCTTTGTCAATCAGGCAACAGGAAGATGCTCCGTGGATGGCAGCAAGTACTGGTTTAACTGCAACCCAGACGGACCGTATCACTGGTTTAAAACAAAATGGATAGATAAATCCGTTGGGTATATCGGTAAGGAGAAGGCCAGGAAACTTCAGGAGACCGCAGTCAGGGCAGGCAAAGAAGCCGGTTTAAGGAAACTTCTGTATATCCATTTCACTATGGATGATAACCTGAGCCTATCTGAGGCGATAAAGGCCAGATACCGGAGCAATTACAGCGGCGTGTTCTTTAAGCGCTATATTCTCGGCCTGTGGGCTATGGCGGAGGGTATCATTTATGACATGTTCTCAGAAGAAAGGCATGTCAGGAAGATAACGGATTTCTTTCGTCAGCTCATGGACGGTGGCAGGTATGTATCCTGTGACTATGGTACCCAGAATGCCACAGTATTTTTGCTGTGGAACAAGGGTTACGATAAGAAATGGTACTGCATCCGGGAGTATTATTATTCAGGCCGCGATAAAGGCAGTCAGAAAACAGACAGCGAATACGCGGATGATTTGAAGAAATGGCTGGAAGGAACCAAAATCAGAGCTGTGATTGTGGATCCGGCGGCAGCGTCCTTTATTGCAGAGCTGCGGAAGAGAGGATACACAGTCATTAAAGGTAAAAATGATGTACTTGACGGTATCAGATTGGTGGCCTCGCTGCTCCAAAACGGACAGCTTGTGTTTGCGGATTCCTGCCAGGGGACTATCAAAGAATTTGGTAGTTATATCTGGGATGAAAAAGCAGCGGAGCGCGGGGAGGATAAACCGGTAAAGCAACATGACCACGGAATGGATGCTGTCAGATACTTTGTATTTACAATTCTTGGCACGAACAGAGCCAGGATTAAGAATAAGCAGAAACTGGGACTGCAATGAAAGAAGGTGATACTATGAGACGATTTACGATACCAGCAGAGACGTACGACGAACGTAATCTGAACAAGCGTGATATCCTGCATCTTATACAGAAACATCGTGCTTGTGTGCCGCGCCTGGAGACTCTTGAAAAGTATTATGGAGGGCAACATAAGATATTGTCAGAAAACAGGGCAAATAAGCTTGTGTGCAATCATGCGAAGGATATTTCTGATACAGCCAGCTCTTACTTTATCGGAAACCCGGTATCTTACAAAAGTGACCAGGATATTGTACCGCTGACAGATGAGTTGGAAAGTGCTGGAGCAGATGAGGCAGACGGCGATCTTGGCCTTGATCTTTCTGTATATGGAAGGGCTTATGAGTACATTTATGCTGCCAAAGAGGAAGCAGAATTAAGAATTAAAAATCTGCCTCCGCAGAATACCTTTGTTGTGTGTGACGACACCATAGAAGAAAATGAGCTGTTCGGTGTTTACTACTTTGCAAAGATAGATGATACGGATAAAACCAATATCCGGTATGTTGCTACAGTAGTAACGAAGAATTATAAGTATGTGCTAAACATCCAGGACACGGAGGAGCCGCAGTCTCTTACGGAAATCCCGGAGCTGCATTACCTGGATGAAGTACCAATAATTGAGTATCAGAACAATAAGCTGGAAATAGGTGATTATGAGCTGCAAATACCCCTTATTGACGCTTATAACGCACTTATGTCTGATCGTATCACGGATAAAGAGCAGTTCATAGACGCTATACTTGCAATTTATGGAACACTGCTGGCAGATGTTGATGAGCTAGTGGATGAATCTGTGAAGGGGACCTCAGAGGGGGGAGAGCCGACAGAATCCAACACACAGAAGGCATATAAGAAGTTAAAAAGTGATAAGGTTTTGGAACTGCCGGACGGGGCAAAAGCAGAGTACCTTACTCGCACTTTTGATGAACCTGGAGTTGAAGTCCTAAAGAAGGCTATCGAACAGGACATCCATAAGTTTTCTCACATTCCATGTATGACTGACGAAGCTTTTGGCGGGAATGTCAGTGGAGTGGCTATGGAGTTTAAGCTGCTCGGAATGGAAAACATTACCAAAATAAAGACCAGGTATTATAAAAAGGGGTTGCGGAAGCGGCTCCGCATTTTTGCCAATTACCTCAATAAGCGCAGCGGCGTAAACATTGATATAAAGGCAATAAAACCTACATTTTCAAGGGCGCTGCCGAAGAACCTGCTTGAAATCAGCCAGATAGTGGCAAATTTATGGGGAAAAGTTAGCCGGAAAACATTACTTTCCCAGATACCTTTTGTGGATGACCCTGATGAAGAGCTGAAGGCTGTAGAAAAGGAAGAATCAGATGCCTTTGAAAAACAAAAGGAGGCTTTCGGCCTTGGAAGTAATAGTCCACCGGATGAACAGGAGGACGAACCGCCTGAAAAGAAGCGCGGTGATGTAGATGAGTGATTACTGGAGCCGCCGGCAGGCACAACGCATGTTTGAGTATATGTCGGAGGCGGAAGAGGTTGCCGACCAGATAGCAAAGCTCTATCTGAAGTCGTCCCGGTATCTGAGCAATGAACTGGATAAGATATTCAGCCGGTTCAGGAGAAAGCATCATCTGTCAGAGGCGGAGGCACGCCAGCTGCTGAATAAGATGCAGGACAAAGCATCCCTGGATGAACTGAAGCGGGTACTCAGGCAAGAGAAAGACGATGCCATAAAGGCGGAGCTGTTGGCAGAGCTGGAGGCACCAGCATATCAGGCACGGCTGGAACACCTGCAGCAGAGGCAGAACCAGATCGATATGGTGATGCGGGACGTATACGGGCAGGAAAAGGTACGCAATACCAGCTTCTACGTGGATTTGGCCAATGAAAGCTTCTGCAAGTCCATGTTTGACATCCAGCAGCGTGCAGGATACGGATTTGCCTTTTCTGCTATTTCAGCGGAAAAAATAGACCGTGTGATAAACAGCCGATGGTCCGGTATGAATTACTCTGACCGTATATGGCGCAATACCGCCGGCCTGGCACAAACGTTGAAGGAGGAACTACTTCTCAGCCTGATAATTGGACGGACAGACCGTGAAACCGCTGAGATAATTAATAATAAGTTTGCAACTGGCGCGAGTAACGCTCGACGTCTGGTGAGGACAGAAGCTTCCTTCCTTGCAAATGAAATGGAAGCCGAAAGTTATCAGGAATGTGGTATAGAGTATTATATCTATGTTGCCACCCTGGATTTGTGGACCTGCAAAAAGGATTGTGTGCCGCTGGACAATAAACGCTTTAAGGTGTCACTACGGAAGATTGGGATAAATTATCCCCCCATGCATCCCTGGTGTCGGTGTATTACGATAGCGTATATCAGTGCAGAAGATTTGGCCCGGATGAAACGATGGGCCAGGGACCCAGTGACGGGCAAGACAATGTACGTCCCGGCAGATATGACTTACGAAGAGTGGCATAAGTCATATGTGGAGGGTAACCCGGAGGCTGAGCTCCAAGAGCGGATGGCTAAGAACCGTTCCAAGGATAGGACGCAGCATAAATCATATGAACGGTTACTCGGTAAGGATGTACCGGAAAGACTGGACGATTTCCAGCGGATAAAGTATACTGATGCTGAGAAGTGGAAGTATATGAAACTGGATTACCGGCGCCGGAAAGAATTGTCTGATCATCCCGAATTAAAACTTCCGGATGCGGATAAAGCGGTGGTGCCGGACAGCAAGTTTATGAAGTATCTTTTTGGCGGAAATAACAAAGACGGCCTTCCGAAAGGCAAGAACTTTGAGGAACGGCTGGGGTATAATATTGATAATTGGAGAATGCTTCAGAAGGAGATTCGGGGGAGAGCATCTGAATATCCGGTAACGTTCAAAGGTAATGAGGGATTCGGAAACCGGTATGAACAGAAAATTGTGCTGTATGGTTTAAAAGGAAAACCGGCGAATGTTGTTGTCGGATGGATTCACAAGTCAGATGGAACAATGTCTATGACAAGCACATATATCAAGGAGGTGTGAGGGAATGAAAATAAGTCAATATGATTCGGTTGTCCTGAAAGATGGGCGCCGGGCTGCCATTGTTGAAGTTTGGGATGAAACACATTTCCTTGCTGATGTGGGAAACTCTCCTAAAGATTGGGATACCATAGAAATTACTATGGATGATATAAAATCAGTATTTGATGAATGAGCCACCGGATAATACCGGTGGTTTTCTTATGCCCTTAAGGAGGTGAAACACATGCGGGTTAAGGTAATTAAGCGATATAGTGATATATTGTTAGGCAAAATTAAGGAAGTAGGGGAAGTAGTGGAAGTCTCTGAACAGAGGGGAAAACACCTCATCCATGAGGGAGTAGCTGTCATGGATAAAGAGAAAAAGGCACCAGCAGAATAGAAAGGTGGTGATCCAATATCTCGGAGCTGTCCGTTAAACAGTGTAACAGGCGCGCGGGAGACCGGGCGTTATTTTTATGCAATGGCCTGGGCTTTGAACGGGCTGGGGCGGAAAGGGAAAGTATGAAATATAGAAAAGCAATGAATCATTTTAAATTTGGAAGATGCAGAATCCCTATGAACATTCAGTTCTTCGCAGAAGGAGACGCGGCGGGCACCGGTGAGGGTGAAGGCGGCGGAGCCGGAGGTGCTGCAGGGGATACAGGCAGTGCGAATAACAGTGAAAATCAGCCAAAATCATTCGACGATTGGCTGGCAGCTAATAAGGAATATCAGGCGGAGTTTGATCGGCGTACACAGAAGGCTCTTAATACGCAGAAGGATAAACTGGAAGTACTTTTCAGCGAGAAAACAACAGAGGCTGAGAAATTGGCAAAGATGAATGAGAAGGAAAAATCACAGTACCTGCAGCAGAAACATGAAAGGGAACTGGCAGACCGGGAAGCAGACATAACCCGCCGGGAGTTAATGGCCCAGGCAAAAGTTACCCTGGCAGAAAAAGAGCTGCCCGTGGGGCTTGCTGATGTGCTTGCGTACACAGATGCGGACTCCTGCAGTAAATCCATAGCGTCTATGGAAAAAGCCTTCCAGGAGGCCGTGCAGAAGGCTGTGGATGAGAAGCTTAAGGGAGGAAAACCCCCGAAGAAAGCGCCGGAACCGGATGGCAATGGAAACGGTGCACAGTCATTTGTCGATGTTATCAGGAAAAACCAATCTAAGAGATAAGGAGAAAAAGAATGGGATATTTAAAAGATGAATTAACTGGCTTTGTGCCGAAGGTGCAGGCCCAGGAGATTATGAAGGATGTGGCGCGCGGCTCATCCATCCTGCGGCTGTCCAAGGTGGAGACTATGACCAGCGACAATAAAAAGTTCCCGGTGATGGTAGATGGACCCGGAGCATACTGGGTGGGTGAAGGTGATCGTATTAAGACCAGCGGTGCACAGTGGATCTTCCCGGAAATGCTGGCAAAGAAACTGGCAGTTATCGTCCCTGTGACGAAGGAAAAGCTGAAGGATACCACTATTGATGTATTTTCTGAGTTAAAGGAGCCTATTGCTGAGGCTTTCTATACCGCCATAGATGCCGCGTGTATCTTTGGTACGAATTCCCCGTTTGCGAGGAATGTATATAAGGCAGCTGTGGACGCGGAAAATTATATTGTGGACGGTGCAGCAGCATCCCTTGACCTGGATGTATCTGACGTAATGGCACTGATTGAGGATGCCGGCCTGGATGTAAATGGCTTTGCCGCTCATTACGGCATTAAGAACCGGTTGCGCAAGCTGAGGGATGCCAACGGGAACGCCCTGTTTGTTCCTGGGGTAGACCAGAATGAATTCTATTCCAGCCCTATTGAGTTTTCCCGTAATGGCGCATGGGATAAGACCAAAGCGGAAATCGTGGCTGCTGACTGGACAAAATCCCTTGTAGGTATCCGTGATGGGCTTGAGTATGAAATCCTGAAGGAAGCAACACTCCAGGGGACGCTTGACGCTGACGGAAAGCCGATCTCCCTGGCAGAGCAGGACATGGTTGCAATCAAGGCAACAATGCGCCTGGGATACCTGCCGATTAAAGATGAGGCATTTTCTCTTCTGGTGAAAACAGCTCCCACTCCGACGGAAGGGGCAACTAATTATGAGGTGTAAAAAAGATGATAGAGAGATAGAGGTATCGGAGAAAGCCTTCCGTGTAATCTACAAGGAACAGGGATATACTCCGGTAGCAGAACCCATGCAGGAGCCTGTAAAAGTGGAAGGAACCGAACCGGATGAAACGAAACATCTGGAGGATATGACCCTGGCAGAACTGAAAGCCCTGGCGAAAGAGAAGGAGCTGGAAGGGGTGTCAGCACTGAATAAGGCGGAACTGTTGGAAGTCATGAAGGATGTGGTCTGATGGCTGACAATCTGGAAAAATTAAAGGTACTGACCGGGGAGAGTGATGATAAATTACTCTCCCTTTTATTATCGGACGCCGAAGAATATGTGCTGGCTTACACATGCCGAACACATTTGATTCCGCAGATGGAAAAGCCTGTCCGGGACCTGGCCCTGATTGCTTACAATCGTCTGGGAACCGAAGGGGAGACTGGCCGGAGTGAAGGCGGCGGCAGCTACAGCTTTGATAACGCACCAAAACAAATTTATGATGTGCTGAACCGGTTCCGGCTGGCAAGAGTAGGAGGCAGAAGTTATGAGAATGAAGCGAAGTACTCTGAAACAATACCACCTGCGGAACCGTAAAGTTGAGAAAGACAGGGAAGGCGTGCCGGTTGAAAGCTTCGGAGAAGCTTACTCTCTGATGATGCAGGTCTGGCCTGCCGGCGGGAAGGTACAGGCGGAGCAATACGGCGACCGGCTGAACTATATTTTTAACTGCCGGGTGGAAGGCAGGTATGAGCCCGTGGCGGATGAAGACGGGGTAAGGTATCAGTTTGACGGCTTCTTCTTGCGGGAAAAGGACGGGATATGCCTTTATTCACCCCTGGACAGCCTGCCTGATTACCGTATCATTGCGATTAAGCCGTACAGGCAGCTGTACATGGAGGTGGAACGAATTGTCCATTGATAGGCTTGATTCTTTATTAAAGAAGATTGACAGACTTGAGGAAATCCCCAGCGGTGCGCTGCGGGTAAGCGTAGCCCGCCAGATACAGACAATTTCAGGTGAGGCAAAGTTACTGTGCCAAGAAAACAGCGGAGAATTACGGCAAAGTATACATTCCTATTCCGAAGTCATAGAAGGCGGGGTAAGAGGTACTTGTTACACAACAAAGAAATATGCTCCCTATGTGGAATTTGGAACGGGACCCGAGGGCGAGGCTAATCATCAGGGAATATCTCCAGCAATCACCCCTTCTTATGTACAGCATGGATGGGGGATACCGGCATATGCGATTGACCGTAATGATGCAGTTGAAAAGTATCATTTCAGGGAAGGCGTATATGAAGATAGTAATGGTTTTCAATACCTCTATTACTATACTAATGGACAACCCGCACACCCTTTCATGTATCCGGCTTTGAAAAATAACGAAGATAAGGTGGTAAAGAGTTTGTCAGCTGACCTGCAGAAGGAGATAAAGAAGGTATGAAAAATGTAAAAGACCAGGTATATGAAGCCTTGAAAACAGTGCTTGAAAATGTATCGGACATATACCCTAGCGATTGGGCGCACCTTCCGGCCATCCAGTATGCGGAAGAGGATAATAGCGTGTTTGAACGGACAAAGCAGGGGGAGCAGAAGGCCCGTGTCCGGTACCGTATTGATATCTGGAATGGCGGGAGTACATCGGAAGCCGCCTTGAAAGTGGATGCTGCGGTGTCCGCCTTGGGGCTTGTAAGGACGGGATGTCAGGATGTACCGGACCCTTCCGGCCTGCGACATAAGCAAATGCGCTATGAAGGCATTATTGATATGAACTCAGAATTAGTGTTCTGGAACAATTAAAAAGAAAGTGAGGAAAAAAGTATGTTAGCAAACGGAGCAGAACTTGGATTAAAAAAAGGTGATGCAGCAGAATATACGGACCTGCCCGGACTGCAGGAGATTCCGGAAATCGGGAACACGCCGGAGAAGGTGGATATAACCGTCCTTAAGGATAAGGTAAAGAAATATGATATGGGAATTGGGGACGCCGGGGAACTGGTTTATAAGTTCCTGTACGATAACTCAAAAGCAGACTGCCCTTACCGTATCTTGAGAGCCTTGGAAGCAGCCGATGAGATTGGTTCCTTTTGTGAAACCGATGCCGATGGCACTAAGATACAGTTTGATGCCAAAGTATCCGTAAAGCGTACCGGTGGCGGTGTAAATGGTGTTATCCAGTTCGACGTGACGATGGCCTTGCAGAGTGAAATCACTTTTGTGGATCCGGCTTAAATTTAAAATAATGGAGGATATGAAGAATGAATTATTTCCCTGAAGAAAAAGAATCTATGGAAGTGCAGGAAGTGGAGAAGAAGGAGGAAACATCGACTGAGAAGAAGAAAAGTATCGGTTTCGCGGTGTGGAATGTTGGCGGAACTGGTTATCAGCTGAAACTCAGTACAGCTGGTATCAAGGAACTGGAAAGCCGATATAAGACCAACGTTATAAACTTGATGCAGCCGCAGGAGGGGGAGTCCTTGCCGCCTTTGACTGTTATGCTGGATGTGACGCACGTTGCCATGAAGCCTTGGAATCATGGCGTAAAGGCAAAGGATGTAGAAGCATTGTTTGACCGCTACATGGAAGAGGGAGGCTCCCAGCTGGGCTTTTATGCAGAGGTTTACATGGAAATCTTTATGGTAAGCGGTTTTTTCTCCAAAACGATGGCGAAAGACCTGTCGGAGACGATGGAGAAGGCCAGGGAAGATATGTAAAACCGGATGATAGGGTTATGGATGTTATAGAGGGGCTGTATCCTGCTTTTTTAGAATTGGGGTACAGCCCTGAAGCTTTCTGGGACTATAGCATTGCAGAGATTATGGATTTAATGACAGCACACCAGAAGAGGGAAGAGCGTCGGCAGAAACAGGAAACGGAAGAGTTTAAGAACCTGGTCGTTGCTCTGCAGGTGCAGGCCCTTCAGATAGGGCAGACATTTGGCGGGTGTGATGAGCAACATCCACTCAAAACGGTACAGGAATATTATCCTTTCTTGTTTCCTAAAAACGCGGAGACAGAAAAGAGAAAATATCAGAAGCAGCTGGACGAAAGAAATGCCCGTTTAAGAGCCGCAGCGGCAGCGCATAACGCCCGGATCCGGGAGGCTAAAGGAGGAGGTGAACCATAATGGCAGAAGGCACAACGTTGGAAAGACTACAGGTCGTTATAGAAGCTAAAGCAGAAGCCTACAAGAAAGAAATTGATGCGGTAAAGGCCAAAACTGAAAAAGTTACTGCTACGGTTAATAAATGTACAGGTCGTATCCATGACGCCATAAATAAGGTAACAACCGGATCCGCGGGAAAGGAAATTGATTCCCTTACTGTTAAACTTAACCGGCAGACTGAGGCGATTAATGCGCAGGCTGCTAAAGTGGAAAACTTGCGGAATAAACTGGATGCCATGAACAGCGGCGAGGCAAGAAACGGATCTGTTTCCTTCCTTGAAGCAGAACTCAAAAAGGCAGAAAGGGCAATGGCCGCCGCAGATAAAGAAATGCAGCCGCTGTTGTCAAAACTGACAGAGTTACGTTATCAGGAGGAACAAGGTTTAAAGCCGTACGGCCTGGAAGAAGTTATCCGGAAGATTGACGAATTGAATCCGAAGTATGATGAACTGGAAAATAAGGTAAGGGATTTAAACCGGAGATTGGAAGAAGCACGGATGAACCCGGAAAGCACGGCAGAAGTACAAAAGCTTACATCTGAATTGGAACTTGCCACACAGAAGTTGGATCGCCTCCGTGGAGAAGCCGCCCAGACCCAGGAACGTATCGAAAAAGCCGGCAGCGGCGGAGCATCTGGTATGGAGCGGTTTCGAAAGGCTATGAATGGAGCCTCTTCCGTGATGGATAAGGTGAAAGGGAAAATTGCAGGGGTTACGGCGGCATTACATAAGCATAAGGCTGCATCGGATGGCTGCCGGTTCAGCGCCGATAAGTTGTCAAAAAGCCTCTTCCGGCTGGGGAACATGTTTAAGCTTATGCTTATCCGGCAAAGTATGCGGGCGGTTATCGAAGGAGGTAAACAAGGATTCCAGAACCTGGCTCAATATTCTGACAGCACAAACCAGTCCTTATCTCTGCTTATGTCCTCTCTGACACAGTTGAAAAATGCTTTTGCTGTAGCAGTAGCACCTATGCTTAATGCTTTTGCACCAGCACTGAACACGATAATTCAGCTTGCTATTACGGCGGCGAATGCAATTGGACAGTTGTTTGCTGCATTGACAGGTAAAGGAACAGTTGTCCAGGCAGTCGGCATTAATGAAGATTATGCAGACAGTTTGAAGAAGACCGGAAGTGCTGCCAAAAAAGCGGCAAATGATATAAAAAACGCGACTCTGGGTATTGATGAACTAAATGTTATCCAGCAGAAGCAGGATTCCGGTGGCGGTGCCGGGGGAATATCCCCTTCCGATATGTTCGAAACCGTAGAGGTGGAAGGCAAGTATAAAGACCTGGCGAAGAAGATAAAGGATATCATGAGTAAGCTTTTCCGGCCTTTTAAAGAAGCTTGGAACCGTGAAGGTAAGTTTGTCATGGACTCCTGGAAATATGCGCTAAATGAGGTCAAGAAGCTGTTTAGTGATATAGGAAATGACTTCCTTGAAGTGTGGAACCAGGAAGAAACGATAGGCATGCTTTCTGATGCTTTGCACATTATCGGGGACATCGGTCTTATTGTTGGAAACCTTGCAAAAAATTTCCGAGAGGCATGGAATGAGAACCGGACAGGTTTTCATATTTTAGAGAATATCCGGGACATATTTGCAATTATTATCCGCAATATACGTATCGCAGCAGATTATACGGTTAAATGGGCTGATAAGCTTGATTTTTCTCCATTGCTGGAAGCCTTTGAGCGGTTTACGGCTTCTTTAAAGCCTGTGGTCGATAACCTGAGTAAAATGCTCAGTGATTTTTACGTGCTTGTGCTTCTGCCTATTGCAAAATGGAGTTTGGAAGAAGGGCTTCCGAAATTCCTGGATGTACTGACCTCTTTTAATGAAAAGGTTGACTGGGAAAGAATAAGAGGAAACCTGAGTAAGTTTTGGCAGAAATTGGAGCCATTCGCGGAGGTTGTGGGCGAAGGGCTTATTTTATTCTTACAACGCTTTTCTGATTTGATTGCGGCTGTTCTGAACAGTGAATGGCTGGCAGGAATCCTTGAAGCTATAGGAAACGCACTGGAAGGAATTGAGGCCGGAGACGTGGCGGATGCTATTGGGGCATTAGCTACGGCTTTCCTTGCGTTTAAGGCCGGAAGTGCGGCGTGCAACGCAGTTTCTTTTTTAGTCACCAACCTGCCATTATTGGCAACGATTGGCATTGTGACGGCTGGCGTTACATTGGTTATGACCGGATTTGAGGCGTTTAAGCAATGGAAAGAAGACATAGAGTACATTAATGAGAACGGATTTAAGAACTGGCAGGGAAACAATAAAGAAAATGGAAAATTCAGCCCCTGGAATGCTTATGACCATAATACGTCAGGAGTAGGGAACATTCAGAAGGAGAATGGCGCGTATAACCCTTATGAAAACATCGACTATACACCGCTTGAAGAATGGATACAAAAAATAAAAGACTTCCGGGAAACATCCAATAATCTACTTTTAGGGGATGAAATGGGAGAACATTTCAATAGTGCATTATGGAATTGGGATGTATCGGGTGCATTCGACCAACTGAAAGAAAATTTAGTGGAAGGATGGGGACAGGTAGACAGTTGGTGGAAAGAAAACGCTCCGTTAAAAGGCCTCATGAAAAGCGGGGAGCACAATCCCTATGATGAAATGGACTTTTCATGGATTGGGGAGTGGAAAACTAAATTTACCAATTGGCAACAAGATAACCAGAAGGTAAGAGAAGAAGAAAAACAGAATTTTGATAGCTGGTTTTCCGGTTTTGAAGAAAAATGTTCCACTACATGGACAAATATAAAGGGATACTGGTCTGAAAAATGGGATGGAGTATCAGCCTGGTTTGAAAACAATGTTGCTCCTTGGTTTACAGCAGAAAAATGGTCTGGAATATACGACAGTATAAAAACTTCTTTGAGTACAAAGTGGAGTGAGGTAACTGATTGGTGGAATAATTCAGCTATTGTTGCTTGGTGGGAAGAAAGTGTTGCGCCGTGGTTCACTGCAGAAAAGTGGTCAGAACTTTACGAAAATATCCGGTTATCCTTGGAAGAAAAATGGAATGAGATTACTGAATGGTGGGATAACTCGGCGATTGTTGTGTGGTGGGATGAACATGTATCCCCGTGGTTTACCGTAGAGAAATGGTCTGGCATATTGCAAAACATAAAGGTTTCTTTCAAGACAAAATGGGACGAAACTGTCGGGCAGTGGAAAACAGGAATAGACTCCTGGTGGAAGCAGCATGTAGAGCCGTGGTTTACAAAAGCACGTTGGCAGAAGCTTGGCGAAAACCTGAAGAATGGTATTTATGAAGGGTTTAAGGGTTTAGCCAACAAAGTAGTCGATGTGCTTAATGGAGTTATTTCTTCATTGGAAGGAATGATAAACAGCGCTATAAAGGGTGTCAATGATTTTCTTGCTAAAGTAAACCAAACGTCGCTAGGCGAAAAGCTTGGGTTGGATTTTCAGTTAGGCAATATATCTTTTGGCCGTATCCCACAGTTTGCTGCGGGTGGGTTCCCGGAAACGGGTAGTTTATTTATAGCGAATGAAGCGGGGCCGGAATTAGTCGGGACAATGGGTGGGCGTACCGCCGTTGCTCCAGAAAAGTCTATTACCGAAGGAATTGAGGAAGCAGCTTATCAGGGAATGCGGAGAGCCTTATCAGAGGAAAGCATAAGTGGAATGCTTTCCCAATTGATAGAGGCGGTGAAGGAGGGGAAAATAATTGAAGTAGATGGAAGGGAAATAGTTGCTGTAGTAAATGACAGAAATATTCGAAATGGTATTGTTTTTACATAATTATAAGGGGATGCCTTCGGGTGTCCTCTTTTTATTGGAAGGAAGTGAGAGAATGGCGTTTATCTATGTAAATGGTGTGGAGTTCCCGTTCCCGGCCCGAGGGTGCAATATAATAGTCACTACCCCCGTAGATAATGCCAGGAACGCTAAAGCAGAGGTAGTAGGGCAGCGCATCGGGCGTGACCAATATAAAATAAATGCCCTTGTCTGGCCGATGCTGACTGCAGAGCAATGGAAATTCATACTGCAGGCATTCTCCGGTTTTTTTGCTACCGTGACCTTCCCGGATCCGGTAACGGATGATTTTATCTCCCTGAAAATGTACCCGGGGGATCGGTCAGCAGATCCTTACTGGGTTGATGAACGCGGGAAGCCAACGGCCTTTGTGAACTGTAAAGTAAATATTATAGATTGCGGGGTATAGGGATGCAGGATGTAAGCAAGGAATATAAACAGTCCATGAACAGCGCTTTCCGCAACCTCGGTTATATAAATGTCTATATCGGCGTGATAAATGCAGAAGCCCAGAAGCATGTAGGGGCTGCCGACAGCAGGAACCGGTTCACTTATTTTGCGGATGCGGAAGCCCCATTTATTGGTGAGTCCATAGACCACATTTATGCAACGGCGGAACAAAATTTTTCCCTGGCCGATGGAAAGAAGTATTTCCTTCCCCCGGACCCAGCGAAGGTGATATTTTTGCAGGGAATTGTAACAGAGGATTTGCTGGGGACGGTATATATCAGCTTTGGTAGTGTAACAGGGCTTGATATCAAGGGCCTTACCATAGACTTTGGAGAATGTTATCCTACGGATTTCACGGTGGAAAATGACCAGGGCATACATTCCTACAATGGGAACACAAAGTCATTCTGGTCAACACAAGATGTATTCCGGGGGACTTCCTTCTTTAAAATAACCCCATCCCGAATGGTAAACGGTCAGGGGCGGCTGAGGATATACCAGTTTGTATGCGGCATTGCAAATACATTTACTGATAAGCAGGTTATCAGTTATAGTATGAAAGAGCATGTCTCCCCGATCACGGATAGCCTTCCGAGCTGGGATGTGTCTCTGACGGTAAGTAATTATGATGGATATTACAATCCGGATAACCCGGACAGTGCCCTGGCCTTTATGGAAATCGGACAATCAGTGAGTGTCAAATTTGGGTATGAGCTGGACGATGGAAGCATAGAATGGTTGCCACCCCAGAATAGCTATTTGAAATCCTGGTCAGCCGATGAGCAGAAAGCAAAGTTCACGGCGACAGATATATTTGACTACCTGGACGGAACATACCGGCGCGGCAGATACATGCCACAGGGCACCAGCTTGTATAATCTGGCCGAAGATGTATTTCAGGATGCCGGCATAGAATCCTATTATCTGGATCCGTACCTGAAAAAAGTGATAGTGTATAATCCGATACCGGTTATGAAGCATACAGAAGCGTTGCAAATGATTGCCAATGCCGGCCGGTGCTCCTTGATGCAGAGCCGGGATGGAATGATACAGCTTCGCAGCTCCTTCATTCCGGATATGACAGTATCAAGTAACGGGGAAACAAAATACAGCCATGTGGTGAACATACTGAAAGATGAAGCGAAGGATGCCTACGGCCTACAGAGTAAAGATTTCCCTCTGGCGGATGGCAGCCTTTATTTTATGCCACAAAATGAAGATTACTATAATACGGGATATATCAGTGCTGATATTGCGGATGAGAACGGTGTGTTTCCTGTTCCGCCTACGATAACGATTGACCTGGAAGCTGCCTTTGTGGCTTATGGCCTATTAATCCGATTCCGAAATGTGGCACCGGCAGAATTCATAGTACGGACCTATAACGAAGGGGTAAAAGTGGATGAGTGGACTGTAACAGAACCGGGACTGGTTTATGAGACGCAGAAGCAGATAAAGCTTTTTAATCAGATGGAGATTGTCTTTACCAAAGGACATCCGAATAGCAGGATTACGGTAGACAATATACTGATTGGTGATGTTACAGACTATACTCTTTCCTTCGGCGGCGGGATGATGATATCGGCCACGGGAAAGAGAGCGGACAAGATACAAAATATTTCAATAAAAAGAACGATGTATCGTGAAAATGAAGAGAATAAGGAACTAAAATCAGAAGAAATAAGCGTGTCACCAGATAATCCAGAATATACAGTCTATTTTACCGCGGCTAGCTATGATTTGGCGGTATCTGTTGTAGATAATGAAAGCGTGAGTTGCCAGATAGTGGACAGTAGTAATTATTATGCGGTCCTTCGGTTTGGAGGCCTGACAACCGAAACTATTGTGAAATACAGCCTGACTGGTAGGGAATACCTGACCGATGAAAATTACTATACTGTACAGCATAATCAGTCGGGGAAAGTGGTCGAATGGAAGAATGCCCTGATAAGCACTACAGAGCAGGCCAAAGACCTGCAGGAATGGCTGGCAGAGTATTATCTGGGGGATGTGGAATATACGCTGAAAACCCGTGGCGATCCCCGGATCGATGCACATGATTTGTTTTATCTGGAACAGGACGTCGCCAAAAATCCGATGATACGCGGCTATGAAAATACGCTGAAGTATTCCGGCAGCTGGAGCGGCCAGATGAAGGCAAGGAAGGTGGTGTTACATAATGGCAATAGATCGGGTTGAGTCCGCTTTTAACGGTTCGCAGAGACAGCTTAATGCCATAGGTACAGATTTATATACCGGAAGCCATGAAGCCCCCGGAAAAGGCGGAGAATACGACCTGCGGGTATCTGCGTATGACGATGGCGGCAATGTTACGGCGGTAGACCAAACCGTGTCTGTTACCAAGTGGCATACCCCAAAAACAAACTGGCAGCCAACCGATCCTGTGAACATTGAAGATTATAACCGAATAAAAAATAATCTGGAATTCCTCCAGGAGCGTGCATCGGAACTGTATGCTGCCTTCCAGGTACAGGACATGGGCGCAGATAAAACAAGTTACGCAGACGCTTATTACGCAGATGAATTCAACCGTTTTGAGCAGAATCTGGATACCATAAACAAACATATATTTACACAGGACTATGGGCCAATCGTCAGATTTTTTGACAATGGCCCATTTATTGATTGGAAAGAACTGAACCGAATCGAGGACGCAATTTTAAGTATGAATGAAATCTTAGATAATCTGGAGGCAGGCCTTGCACGGCTTTTCTTCCGGCTCGGCAACTGGAAAGGAGTAAAAATTTAATGGCAGTGAAAAAGGTCTCCGTTATAATTAATGGTGTAGAGACAGAATTAACTTATGATTCAGCATCCGGGAAATACAGTAAGCAATTGACGGCCCCTCAAAAATCATCCTATAACATAAATAGTGGACATTATTACCCAATAAATGTAAAGGCAGAAGATACAGCTGGGAATACAGCCACTATGAATGATGCTGATACAACACGTGGAAAATTAGATGTAAATGAATCGGTTGCACCAGTAAGTACAATTACAGCACCGACAGAGGGACAGAGACTTGTTAATTCCAAACCGACAGCAGTGTGGACTATAACGGACAATGATTCCGGGGTCAATCCCAACACTATTGGTATTACTATTGATGGTGGCAGTAAAGTGACAGCTGGAATTACAAAGACGGCGATAACAGGAGGGTATTCTTGTTCTTACCCGATTCCTACGGCTCTTACTGAAGGAAGCCATGTAATTAAAGTAGATGCGCAGGATTATGACGGAAATAATGCAGTGCAGCGCGTGGTAAATATTATTGTGGATACTATCCCTCCTCAGCTGAGTGTTACGAGTCCGACGAATAATCTGGTAACTAAAACTGCTACGCTGGCAGTATCCGGCACAACAGATGATACCACCTCTAAACCCTGTATTGTGACTGTGCAGCTTAATAACGGTACAGCGCAAGAGATACCGGTAGGCAGCAACGGGGCATTTAGCACTAATATAACGCTCGTAGAAGGTACCAATACGATTAAAGTAGTATCTACGGATAAAGCAGGGAAGAGTACCGAGATAATCCGTACAGTAGTTTTAGATACAAAGGCTCCTGTAATAGGTCCTGTTGAATTGAGTAAGAATCCAGTGAGTACAGGAGAAACCTTTACTATATCTGTAACTGTTACTGATTAAGGGGGTGAACCCTCATGGGAGTTGTAA
>ERZ808044.1108-NODE-1108-length-17812-cov-14.065746_pt1 | contig 17812 bp, 14 predicted proteins | sample MGYA00380195_ERZ808044 | MGnify/ENA primary metagenome ERZ808044 (study PRJEB31490, sample SAMN06133423) | mouse gut metagenome | isolation source: Z7_2 | host: mice | place: China: Chengdu | collected 2015-05 ...
ATACGAACCACGATGCAGTGTTTCAGGAAGCTTTCTCTGACCAGGACATCGCTCTCTCCGGTGCAAAATCCAAAGAGCCGCTTTCCGAAGATTTGACCGACCGGAAGCTAGGTCTGATGTCCGCCGCAAAATCCGACCAGACCTCTGCTATCTCCCGACATGACAAGACCGTCCTGTCCCAGGCTCTCCCGGAGTTTTCCCTCGCGGTCTTAGAAGCAAACCTCCCGCCCATGAACCAGCTCTTCAACAGCACGCTCCCCGTTTATCAGGACAGAGCCTCTTATCCAAATGCTATGGGCGGAAATGTATCCATTTCCTTTGGCGACTTAACCTTACCCGATGTCACCGACAGCGCCGAATTTGCGGCAACCGTTGAAAAAACCATGCGGAATGCCATCTGCTCCAACGGTAAAACCACCAAATGCTTAACCGAAGCCGTCGCTTCCCAAATGACAGGCAGCGGTATCGGAAAAGCGAATCTTTACAGATAAACCTATGTAACCAAAACATTCACAGAGGGAGCAAACCGCTCCCTCTCACCATCATTCAAGGAGGACTTATGACAAATTTTAAATTAAAAAAATATCAAAACAAAATTGCAGCATTAGAAAAAGAAAACGAAGCTCTCAAATCGCAGTTAAAACACTGCAGCGAGAAGGGTCTGCTCTGTCTTGTAGGCGAGACGTTAAAAATGAAACAGGAATATGAAACCCTCATTTCTGACAATTTAAAACTAAAGTCAGAATACGAAGCCCTTTTACTGTCGCAGAAGAAACTCCAAAAACAGTATCAGCAGGATGTAACCCATTTACTCAATGAATTTTCACCGCAAAACTAACAAGGAGGTGCTTGTTTTGAAGAAATTATTTTTTAATGATAACAGACAGGCAGAACTGCCAATTTTAATTCTGGAGGCAAAAAGCGGGACTGTGTATGGCAGTATTGACGGTGTCACCGGACTAAAATACACAAGAAGCCTCACCAGCCCAAATGAAATTTTCTTTACCGTGGCAAAATATTTAAACGGAAAACCAAATCCCTTATGGAATGAAATTTCTGATTTAAAAACCGTCCACCTCCCGGAATACAATGAAAAATTCCAAATCAAAGTCACTTGCCAGGACGAAGAAACCGAAACCAAAGATGTGGTGGGAACTTCTCTGGCGGAAGCAGAATTAAGCCAGGTTTTACTGCGAAATTTTGAATGCAACACCGATACGGACTTAGAGCTGCATGGCTATCAGGTAACAAAATTTTATGATGAAGAAAATCCTAAGCTCTCCCTGCTGCACAGGGTTTTTGACAAAGCCTCTCATTACAAAATTGCCCATGTGGACGGCACATTAACGGAATTGTCCTACGAATATTCCGCAAACGAAAAAAGTATTTATGATTTTCTGGTGGATGATGTTGCGGAGCAGATGCAGTGTCTCTTTGCTTTTGATTCCGCAGCAAGAGAAATCCGTGTCTATGATTTATGTAGCACCTGCAACAATCTAGACTGTCAGGAGGAAACCATTCAAAAGCAGTATGATGCTGACGGTAACGAAATCCGAAAGCCTTACCGGGATGATTTTCATGAAGAATGCCCCAAATGTCACAGTACCGATATTACCAGAGGCTACGGCGAGGATACCACTATTTTAATTGACCGGGAAAATCTTGCCAATTCCATTGTCACCGAAACAGATGTGGACTCGCTAAAAAACTGCCTCTATGTGGAGGGTGGTGATGAAAACATCAACGCAGCTTTTATGCTGCTAAACCCCAGCGGAGGTTCGTATATTTACTATTTCAGCCCGGAAGTCCTTGCGGAAATGCCCGTAGAATTTCAAAACGCATACCGCGACTATACTGCCAAATACAACTCCTATTGCAACGAAAACAAAATTGACAGCGCCAAAACCACTCACAAATATATGAAACAGCATACGGAAGCAGCCAACGTTCTTCCGGAAGGTATGTACGAAAGCAGCTTTGACGCAAACAACCCTGACAGCAATTACATACAAAAATTCAATGCCGTTGTGGAACACATTTTGGCACTGTCTGATGATACCACCTATTCCCAATACGGAACATATAAAAGTAAAACCACATTTACGGGGCAGGCATCTCTCGTCACAGCCTACTACCATTCTACCGATCTGCAGACCTTTCTCCAGACTTCCATGGGACCAACCTATCAGATGGAAACCTATGATAAATATCAGGCTCTCGCTCTGCTTACAGGTACAAATCTCGGTACCGTTGCTATTGCAGGCTATCGAAGCGAAACCACGCCGAAAGCAACCGTTCAGCGGGCAATTTTAAACTGTGCGAAAACCATCGTCAATACCTCCCTGTATCAGGTAGAGATTGCAGATTTAGAGCAAAATGCCAACAGCGGAACCTATCATGTTGTATTTTCCATTACAGACTTGCAGGAGGAAAACGGAAAAATAAGCACGGTTACCAACACAACCTTCCGCAATGTTGCAGAGGAAGAAGGATATTCCGATTCTTCTGTCCTTAACACGATACCGTCGTATGTCTCCATCCCGGTAAGTGATGATGTGGAAACTTATTGTAAAAATAAGATTACCGCTATTATCACAAAAAGCAAGCTTCCGACCGAAACCAGCCTGTATGAATGGGACAAAAACAAGTTGTCTGACCGGGAATTTGAAGAGAAAATAAAGCTCTACAGCATAGACAATCTATCGATCATAAACGACGTTATGCAAAGCTGCATTGATGTTTTATCCAGTGACATTGCAGAAACAAACAACAAGGTTTCCCAGGCTTTGACCGGCTATAAAGAGACTTACCTCAACAGGCAGAAAATGCTGGCAAGCAGAATCACCCTTCTGTCTGACTACATTTTCAACGTAAAAATGTATGGACTGCTGATGCTTGCCTATATGAAAGAAATCCAAAAAGAACTGGATTTTGAAAACTTTTTAGCAAGTTATCCCTCTTCCCGAAATCTCCGGGATATTTTCTCCTGTTACCGCAGGGAAGGAACCTACAAAAACGAACATATCATTTCTGAGGGGCTTGATGACAAGAATCTTGTGACCTACGCCGGATACCTCATGGAATTTGCCAGAAAAGAAGCCATAAAGGCAGGCACTCCGCAAATCACCGTTACCAATTCCCTGAACAATCTGCTGGCACTGCCGGAATTTGAACCCATCCTTGACCATTTTGAGGTTGGGAACTGGATAAAAATCAGGACAAATATCGACGATGCTTCCGGAACGGATACGATTTACAATCTCCGTCTGCTGTCCTACACCGTCAGCTTTGATGATGTTCAGAATATTGATGTGGAATTTTCCACGGCAACTAACACCTGGAGCGGCATCCGTGATGTCAGTGACGTGATTGAATCCGCCCAGAGCATGACTACCTCTTTCAACTATGTCTCAAGGCAGGTGGACAAAGCCTCCTCCGCCGCTTCTATCGTTGACACCTGGGTTCATGACAGCCTGGATTTGACTAACCAGAAAATCACTTCTCAGGCGAATGACCAGAGCATTGTGATGGATTCCCATGGGATTTTAGCCAGGAAGTATGATGAGCTGTCTGATACCTATGACGACTGCCAAATGAAGATATTTAACAACGGTGTCTATGTTACCGACGATAATTGGAAAAGTATTAAAACAGGTATCGGGAAATTTAAATATTTAGACCCCAACAACAATTTTGCAGAAACGGAAGGCTATGGCGTTATTGCAGAACATCTTGTATCAGATATTGTCTTAACCAAGGAACTTGGCATATATAACAGCAGCGGTTCCATGTGCTTTAATAACGACGGCTTTGCCGTAAACGGAACGGAAATAAACGGTACCAAAAACATATTCACTGTCAAACCCAATGACACCCAGAAGATGGTAAAAATCACAAAGAAATATACGGAAGATAATGGAACGATAAAGGAAGATGATGTCTTTTATACCGATAATAATGGTAACTTACATATGGTCGGAACTATGGATATTAATGGGGGGTATTTCCGTGGTGATATTATTGCGGAAGGAACTATTAAAGGCGGTAATATTACGGGGGCAAAAATAGCCGGTGGTACTATTAGTATCAACGGTAACTTTGATGTAAACGAACACGGAGACGTTAATACAACAACACTCGCAACTAAAACTATTCATACAAATAACATGTATTTTCACTGCCAATCCGAAACAGAAATTCATGAGGTAGCACGTCTTCGAGTATTTGACGACCGTTTATCTTTTCAAGGTAAATCAGAATTTATCGGAGACGTTACCATTTACAGTGGTGATGTTACTGGTACTCTAAACGGCTGTGCCGCCAAACTTGGAAACTCCGGCAATGTCAGCGCACCTATGACCTTTCACTGGAACGGGCAGGCTGGGCAGCCGGATTGGGTGTGGGGTGGAAATTCCGGTGACGGAGACGCTGGAAATATGTATGTATGGTCTCCGTCCCAATTCAGTGTAAATCATGCAAACACCGCTGGTAGCGCTAATACAGCCAAATGTGTTTATACAACTATAAAATCGTCAAAAACTTCAAATGGAAACCGCTATCATACAATCCTGACCAATGAGGGAAATCTTCGTCCTGATGACATGGATTTTCTTGACTACGAATACCTCCACATCATACAAGAAGATGGCTCTATAATAACCCAGGCGATTCCCCTTTATACCACCATGAATTTAGGTACTTCTGATTATCGCTGGAATGCTCTCTATGCCTCATCTGGAACCATCCACACCTCTGACAAGACTAAAAAACGAAATATTAAACCATTGTCAGAGAAACATCTGCAATTTTTTTCACTTATACAGCCAGTCTCTTTCATTTTCAAAGACGGCACCTCAGGCAGAACCCATATTGGTTTCATCTCACAGGACGTGGAAGAAGCCATGAAGCAGGTTGGATTAACGGATTTGGATTTTGCCGGATTTTGCAAAGACGTAAAAATGAAATGCTATCTGGATGATGACGGTAACGAAATTGAAGAACCCCTTTTAGACGAAAACGGAAAGGAACAGTATATCTACTCCTTAAGATATGAAGAATTTATCGCCCTTAACACCTACGCCATCCAGCACCTGACAACAGAATTAAACGAAACAAAAAAGGAATTATCCGAACTAAAAGAAACCGTCAACAAGCTCAAAAAATTTATAAATTACAAGGAGGACACCAATTAATATGTATGCAACAGATTTTGAATATGACGGCAAATGCCTGTCAGACTACGGCATGATGATATGCCGCTTCGATTCCCCCGGATTAGAAACCTTATCCTCCGGTGCGGATATCAGCTTTCAAACAATAAAATCCATTGGCTCAGACAAGCTAAAAATGTGCGGCTGCAAATACGAAGAAACCTATACCGCCACATTCGGGATTTGCCTGAATCCTTCCCTAAATCCGGACAATGGCAGCTATCCCTATCTGTCACCGGATCGCATATCTGCCCTGCAGCGATGGCTTTGCAGAAAAGACGGATACCATCGCTTTCAACTGCTTCAGGAGGATTTGCCGGATATTTACTGGAATGCAGATTTTAGCTGTAAACAGATTGAAATAAACGGTGAAACGGCGGGATTAGAATTAACCATGTACACAGATTCTCCCTATGCCTATCTGGCAACAGAACCCGTGACCTATTCCTTACAGCCTGGCGACCACTTTTCTTTCTTTGACTCCTCGGATGAAACCGGCTTTCTCTATCCCAACGTCACAATCATCTGCGGCGGCGGGGAACAAATCCAACCGGAAGATGACTGCAAAATCGTCTTAGAAAACAATCTTGACCATAAGCGGAAAACAATCTTGACAAACCTGAAAAACGGAGAAATCATAACCCTTGACGGCGAAAATAAGCTAATCTTCTCTTCCGACGATTCCAGAACCAATCTGGCAAATTCTTTTAATTATTGTTTCCCAAGAATATTTAATAAAATCGAAAACGGCATGGATATCAGAGAAAATATTTTCACGCTCTCTGAGGATTCCATCCCATGCAGCATCACATTCCGCTATGCGCCTATCCGAAAGGTAGGTCTGTAACATATCAACCAAAGCTTCGAGCGGACATTCCTCTGTTCACAGGCACTACACTGTTCTGCAGGAGTTGCGCCGCTCTATTATTATGGAGGAAATCACAATGAGTTTTCAATTACAAAACAACCACATTACACTGGATTTATCCAGACGAAAATCCACTGCCGTTCACATCAGCCAGTACGACAGGGCATCCCGTCCCATTCACATTACCGTTACGAACAACGGGAAAATTTACCCTATCAGTCAGGATTTAACAGTCCGTTATCAGGTTCATAAACCGGACGGCACCTTTGTGGACGATTTTGCAGCGGTAAATGAGGACGGCACCGTAAGCTTTGTCCCAAACGAACAGGTCAGCGCCGTTTCCGGAATCCTTGACGCCAATATCCAGATTTTTGAAGGGGAAAAGGTAATTTCTCCCCTTGCCTTCCAAATCGTTGTCCATGAAGCGGTCGTAAAGACAACCGACGTAGAATCCGCAGTGGAAATCGGTGTCCTAGACAAAATCATTTCCTATTTTCCTGTCATCGAAGACAGCCGCGCCCATATAGTAAATGAAGAAAATCCACACCATGTCACCGCAGCCCAGGTAGGACTCGGCAATGTAACAAACGAATCGAAGGAAACCATGTTCACAAATCCCGCATTTACCGGCACTCCCACAGCCCCTACGCCCTTAGCCGGAACAAATACGGAACAGATTGCCACCACTTCCTTCGTTCAGACGGCGGTCAGCAATGGGATTGCCGCCTCTGACGCCCTGATTTTCAAAGGTTCCCTGGGGGAAAACGGAACCGTAACCACTCTCCCTGCTGTTTATCGAACCGGCTGGACCTATCGTGTCATTACTCCGGGAATTTATGCGGGAGAAGTCTGCGAAACCGGCGATTTAGTAGTTGCCTTAGTAGACCGGGACGGCACGGAAAATGAGGACAGTGACTGGTGTGTTACCCAGACAAACATCGACGGCGCCATTACCCGGCTGAAAAGCAATAATGACTATCTTAAAATAAGTCAGTCCGGTGGAGCTGCAACGCTTCAACTGGAAGAAAATAGCATGACGCCGACCTATTCGGAAGCTCCTTCCCTATCAGCCCTTACCACCGGAGAAAAACTTTCAACTGCTCTTGGAAAAATTGCAACGGCTGTCAACACTCTTATCAGCCATATTTCCACAAAAGCAGAGACAGATACCTTAGGACACGTAAAAGTTACTCGCAACAATGGTTTAAATATTACTGCAAATGGCTCTTTATATATTCAATCCGCAACAAATGACAGCTACGGAACAGTGAAAACCTGCGACTTTTATACCAAAGATGATGCCGATGACGCCACTGTTCCGACTCAGACAGCTCTTTATCAAGCCTATACAGACTTAAAAAACAGACAACCTCTGTTTATCGGTCCTGCCGCTCCTGCAACTGACAGCGGCTATCTTCTGTGGATTAATACCACGGACCATGCAATGAAATACCGAACAGACACTGCCTCTGCCGACTGGCTTGATGTTGCTTCAAAATGGACTTAAAACAAGGAGGCTCTTTATGGAAAACATTCTTACATCAAAACAAATCACCGAATGGTATCAGAAATTAAATTTTGCACGAACCCAATCCGGCATAGGACTTGCCTCCCTGCCGGAACCTTCTTATTTACCAACGGAAACCTCGGCGCGAATCAACGGATTAGTCAGCAGTATTGCGGCAAGCCGGAATGCAAACCGCTATTTAGGCATGTCCGACTCTGATATCAACGTATCTAATTACTCTGTGGGAAACCTGATTAGAGAAGAAGATAAAAATACCATCGACAATGCCCTTACTTCCATGCTCAGGGTCTGCCCCAACATGGACTGTAAAACCGTATGTACCAATACCGGAGCCAACTCCAATGTGGCAAACAATAACGGTACCAAAGAAAATGCCGCCAAATCCAACGGCACAGACACAAACGGTATCTGTACCTATGGTACCTGCGATTACGGAGCCAATACCAATGGCGCTGATTCCAACGGTACCTGCTCCTACGGGACTAATTCCCACGGCGCCGATTCCAATGTTGCCCACGGCAACGGCACCTGCTCCTATGGGGCTAATTCCAATGTTGCTCTCTCCAACGGCACCAACGGCAATGGTATCTGCGGCAACGGTACCTGCTCCAACGGTCTTAATTCCAATGGCGCCAACGGCAACGGAAGCAATTCCAACGAGACCTGTTCTAACGGTACCTGCGACAACGGCAAAAAGACCAACGGTACAAAAACGAACGGTAGAAATTTAAATTTTTCCGGTTCGGACAGCGATGGGGACGGAACGGTAGATAACCTGAATGACCCCTGTGCCAACGGTTCAAAAAGCAACGGTACCAAGAGCAATGGCAAGGATTCCAACGGCAAAAATTCCAAAGGCACCTGTTCCAATGGAGTTAATTCCAATGTTGCCCACGGCAACGGCGCTAATTCCAACGGAGCCAATTCCAATGTTGCCTACAGCAACGGTGCTAATTCTAACGGTACCTGCGGCAATGGTACCTGCTCCAATGGAGCTAATTCCAACGGTACCTACAGCAACGGTACCTGTTCTAACGGTGCTAATTCCAACGGTGGCTACAGCAATGGTCCTAAGACAAACGGCACCAACAGCAACGGAAACAACAACAACGGCACCTGCTCTAACAGTTTCCATACCAACGGCACCAACTCCAACGGTATGAAATCCAACGGCTGTGACGACCAAATCTATGATTTAAACACCGCCACCTATTCGGCAAAAAATTATTATTCCGAAGAGGAAGCCAACACAAGGCTTAACGCTTAAGAACAACTATTATTTTTACAAGGAGGACACTCTCATGGATATCGCACCTATGCGCAACCATTTAGTACTATACACCACCGCCACCTGCAATTTAAACTGCGTCTACTGCTACATCGACAAAAATCCGGCTCTGGTGAAAATCGACAACGAATTGGACAAAAGCTTTCAGGGGGACTACTATTTTCAATTTGCCAAAGAAATGTTCCCCAATCCAAGGCAGTTAGAGTGGGTAGAATTTTGGGGTGGCGAACCCACCTTAAGATTAGACCGGGCATATCACACCGTAGAGCAGCTTATCGGGTATTATCCCAATCTGTCAAACTTTTTTATGTCAACAAATTTTACAGGCGATAACTGGAACGAGCAATTCTTCGGTTTTATCCGCTTATTGCAGAAATACCCTGACAGACATTTCTTTTTTAACTTGCAGCTCTCCTTAGACGGACCGGAAGCCATCAATGATTCCCAGCGCGGAAAGGGCGTAACAAAAAAATTCCATCAGCACTTTGTAGATTTCGTGGAGGAAATCAACCACTGTCTGTCAATTCCGGAAAACAACGTGCAGATTATCGCCCAGTTTAAGCCCACGCTCACCAGCAGCATCATTCGGGAACTCATCAAGGACAAGCGAAACATCATTGATTACTACGCTTTTTTTGATTCCTATAAAGTTTATTTCGAAGAGCATTCCCGTCTCCCCAAAGAAACCGCCGATTTGCACCTTACCATTCCCAACACTGCCTGCCCTTCCCCTCACACCAGACAGGACGGTCTGGATTTTGCCAGGTACTGCGAGATGGTACGGGAAATCCAGCGTGAAAACCAGAACGGCAGACGCTATTTTTCTTACTTCAACCGGTTGATGATGTTTCAGCCGAACTCCCCCGTCAACTACTCCTCCCCGGATTACTGCCAGTCCTGCGGTGCCTGCGGTTCGGGAAGATTTGTGGTGGGTCTGCTTCCCTTTGACTACATTTCCTGCTGTCACAACGGCTTTGTAAATCTGATTTCTGATTATAAGGCAGAAGCAGAAAAAAATAAAGACACGGTACTGGATTTTAGAATGTTTATGGACAAATCCAACTATTTTATCCGAAAAAAGGAGGACTACGGGCAATACGAGCAGAATGTTTCTTTCGCCTATGAAAACACCTCCGGTCTGAAACTTACCAACATGTCCATGACCATCCATATGTTAGCAAAAAGCGGGCAGATAGACAGGAAATATCTTGACATCAGAGAAGCTCTGAAGGCTGCCTTGTTTATGCAGGAGGCAACCGCCTACTGTATGCGGGACAACGTTTCCTCCACCGGAAGCGCAGCCATGGTGCCTTTGGGACTATATAAATTACTATTAAACGGAGCAAAGGAGATAATTGAACATGACATTTGAACAGGAAAATGAACAGCTTTTACAGGATATTTTAGAAAACAGTTTTTATGCAGGGTTTAAAGATGAATCAAAAAAGCGATATGAGTCCTCCTGCCTGGAAATGAATATTACCGCCTCCTGCAACCAGAAATGCGAATACTGTTATCTTACCAAATACGGGGCTTCCCTCTATCCGGCTGCTATCCGAAAGGAAGACGATATTCTCAAAAATATGGAACTGCTGATTGACTATTTCTTAGAAAACCAGATGCACCCCGGTTATCTGGACTTATTTTCCGGTGAAATCTGGGGCACTCCCTTCGGCAACCGGGTATTTGACAAAATTATGGACGGAATCAGACGCGGTTGGGGCATCCGCTATATTATGATTGCCTCTAACATGTCTTTTCTTATGGACAAAAAACGTTTTGAAAATGTAGAACGATACATTGCCGCTTTCAAAGAATCAGGCTGTCGGCTGGTATTCTCCGCTTCCGTAGACGGATTGTTTTTAGATGAAACCCAGCGCTCTTTCCGGGAAAAGAAAAAAAATAATGACAGAACCCCCGATTTTTACGACAAACTCTTTTCCTGGTGTAAAGAAAAGCATTACGCCTTCCACCCTATGGTGGCAGCCCACGGCATAGAGCACTGGATTGAAAATTATAAATGGTGGCAACATATGTTTGCCAAGTACCATCTGAATCCGTTTGAATACGGAATGTATCTTGAGGTGCGGAATGATGAATGGACGATTGAGAAAATAGACCACTACCTGAATTTTGTAAATTTCATGATGGACTATGATTTCAGGGAACTCTGCGGCGGCGAAATGGATAATTTTGTCAGAGAAAGTATTGAGCATTCCATTTCAGACAAAGGGTATTTCCCTTACGTAGTGCTTAACACGGGAAACACCTACAACTGCACCGTAAACACGGCTCTCACCGTCCGGATGGGCGATTTGGCAATCGGCCCCTGCCACAGAACCCACTACGAACCCTTTGTCTACGGAAAATACAGGGTAAAAAACGGTAAAATTGACGGCATTGACGCCAACAATGTACAGTTAGCCAATCTTATCTTAAACGGCGCTCACGACAAAACGATGATGCAGTGCGAAAAATGTCCCGTCTCTCATATCTGTATGAGAGGCTGTCTCGGCGCACAATACGAAAGCTCCGGGGAAATCTTAAAACCCTGCCCCACCGTCTGTCAGCTTCAAAAGGCACGCATCATCTTCCTGTATTTAAAATACACCTCTATGGGCGTCTTCGATTTTATCGAACGCTCCAATGATATTCAAAAAAGAAACTATATAGATTATTTCAAAGAATGTGCATTAAACTTAAAAGAAGGAGAACCAAACTTATGGAATTATTGGGAAATAAAAACAAATCAGAAAATTTATTAATCAAACTTCAGGAGACAAACCGGAAAGTTCTCACCGCCTCTTCCCTCTCGGAAGAGGAACTGAAGGACATTCTCTGTCTGTTAGACGCTTTGCTTAACAACAGCAATATTTTATCCTGCTCCGGCGAAATTTTCTCTCTGCTTTCTCTGTTATCAAATACTGTTTACGGACAGAGGATTCCCCTCCTGGACAACCTTATGACGGAACTTAGGCTAAAACTGATTCGGCTCGTCTGCCAATCTTCTGCCACGGAGCATTCTGTACCTGAGGACAGCCGGAAAAGAGAACAATTTTTACCAACGCCTAGTGATACTTTTCTTCTGCCTCCTCCCGGTCAGACCACTAATCTCACAGTCACCACCCCAAACACGAACACCGGAAAAAATTTAGTCCGAGAACTTATCATTGACCATGACGGATATGTGGTATCCGAACAATCCAGATGGTATGAGGATATCTATACGGATGAGACTGAAAAAATATATAACGATGCCTATTTAAAGGAGCTTCATACTCTGCAGAAAAAGCTGTCGGAGAAAGAAAAAATTTCTAAATCGTAATTATTTCTCCCTGTCTCAGGCGCTATATAAGTAAATACAAAGTGGTAATTGCAAAGCAATACATTTATCACTTATGCCAAATTGTGCATGAAAAAATGTAAGTGCTTTGCAATTACTCAAAATAAATAAAATTACGAAAAGGAGACTCACATATGAATAGTGTTTTAGAAAATCTTATTTCAAAACTAAAAGATAATCTTCCAGGGGCAAAGATACTGTTTCAACCCTAAAGCTGCTTCTGTTGCTGCACAATATGGTATTACAATAGAAGAATTATCATCACTAATTGCCGTTGTCCAATGCGGATTTTCTCAATCTTTCCTGTTTACAAGGGCATTTACGGATAAATATAAGTTTTCTCCTTCGGCATACTAGAAATTCATATTTGTACAAAATAAAGGAGTGAGTTTCAAAGAATCCCACTCCCAAATCTAACAAAAACCAATAAGCTAATTCACATCCACTAGCTTTAATGTATAATCTCCAGGTTCTAAATTACTGCTTATTATACTATATGCATCAACGAACCCCTCGCCAACTGCCACAGACGGTGAATAACATACTCCAGACGCTATAACATTTCCACCTTCATCATATAATTTCCATCCAATTTTACAAGAACTACTTTGTCCTGTTCCTTGATAATCATATGTTTTCTTACCAGAGAAATACACTTTAACATTATAAGACGTCTTACCATAATTTTTGGTAGCTTCGCACCTTATATCAGTTACATCACATGTACTATAGATTCTATTATTATAACTCGAGCGATAGGCAATACTCTGTGGTACACTAGGTACTTCAATATTGACTGGATCAGTTACTTTTACTGTAATCACTATATATAATGACGGATTGTACGTATCATATATTTTCAGTTTTGTAGTCCCAACTCCGCTTGCCGAAATCGTTAATCTTGCTACATTTCCGTCAATCCATTTTTCCCATCTTGGAAGAATAATCTCTTCCCCTTCAACTGCATATGTTATTCCACAACCCTTATCCGTAGTTATGTCTATGGCAACAGAAGCACCTTTTTTTATTGATATAAAATCGCCACAACTTGCGGAAAGACTCGTATTACAAGCATCTCTCACATATACATGACACTTTTCTTCTTCATCAGCTACTTTTGCAACAATATATGCTTCACCGACAGATATAGCCTTAACTTTTCCATTCACATCAACTGTAGCAATATTTTCATTCGTACTAGACCATGTTACATTTTGATTCGTAGCATCACTTGGATAAATTTTGACACCTAAAGTTTTTTCTTCTCCTGTTTTTAATTCGAGATAATCATCTGACAAAGAAATACTTTCTACATCAATTACCGGTTTTTTTACAGTAATGTTACACTTTGCCTTCTTATCTCCAATCTTAGCTGTAATAACTGCTGTTCCTTCTTCATATGTATAAACATATCCCTCTTCATCCACTTCTGCTACATCTTCATCCGAAGAAGTCCATTTTACATCTTTTCCAGTAAGCTTTACGCTTGATGGTTTATATTTTATTTTTAATTTATATACATCATCCTCTTCCAGTGATAATGTTTTCTTGTTAAGTCCAAATGCAGATAAATTCACTACAGTAACTTTACACTTATACTGTTTTTTACCAATTTTTGCAACAATGAAGCAATTTCCTTTTTTCTTTGCAGTAACCTGTCCTTTTGAATTAACCGTAGCAACAGATTTCTTTGAAGATGACCATTTGATTGTTGCTTTTGTACCACTCATCTTTAATTTAAATTTTTGCCCCGGCACTAACTTTACTTTTGTTTTGTTTAACTTTACATTATTTGCAGCCTGTACAGTTTGTATACCACATCCATTATTTATTGGAAACATTGTTACAGACAAACAAATCACTAACATTCCTATCAACAGTTTCTTCAGTAATTTCATAACTTATCCCTCCTTTTTTATAATTATAGTCATTTCACAAATTATCGTCAAGCATAAAGTCAGACAAACCACGGAAATCGTGTAACAGTTCAGCCTTCCGGCTGAACGAGACGGGTATTGCACCGGCTAAAATATAGCCGGTGTACCTATGAACAACTTCTTTATATTCTCAATCATTCCCATATTTCGTTTTTTCAGGGTTTCGATTATGGTCATGATGGAACAATACATTTCATGTCCGCTTTTCTTACGGAAACCTCCCGCCATTTTCTGCCTGTTTTTGGCTTTCCGCAGATCCCTTTCTGAAATGTTATCATCAAACGGAACCGAAAAGTCGTGCAGGAACAGGAGATGGTTATGGCTGTACTTTTCCATCCGGTTAAGCAGCGCTGCTTCATCTTGTTTCGCATATTTGTGGGCGGTGCTTTTGTTCTCCCTGCGCCCCTGTTCCAGGATGGAAAAATATTTTCCCACATAATCCGTTATCATTTCGCCAGGCATGGCATCGAGCCCTTGCGCCATCAGTCCCTTACGCTGCTTATTCATCCCGCTTAGGAGCGAAATCATTTCGTCTGACCACCGGTTTCCTGTTTCTTCTGTATTCTTACGTAGATAGCGAATGATGTGTACATTACATTCTGCGTGGTCTGTGCCAAAATGATACAGGGCTGTTTCATGGTCATGGACAAGGATTCCGGCATACCGCTTCAGAAAATCCAGCCCTTTGAGCGCTTCTATTGATTTACCACCCATGGCATGGTATACCACGGTATCTCCGGCGCTGAAATTGCGGATATAATTCTGCTCTCCGTTTACTGTTACAGTTGTGGCATCCGTTGCTACTACATTCCGGATGAGCAGCTCCTCTTCCAGATGCCGGACGCTTTCCTCCGATGCCCTGGCAAATTTCCTGCAGAAACCGTAAACGCTCCCTTCCGATAAATCCAGTTCCCCGTTTCCGACCGCATTCACAAAAGCGGCAATCCTGTCATTTGACATAACCCCTTCGCTGTATAAGGAAACAGCCAGCGCCTTTACGTTTTCGCCGTAAGTTACGTCACTGCGGTACTGTGCCGGAATGAAAAATTTCCCGTTCTCATCCGCATAAATATGAATCTCTGTAATGACAGTCTCCATGTTTAAATCAATTACATATTTTGTAACGTAATCCTGGCCGGATACTTTGCCGATTGTCCTGACCTCATGCCTGCATCTTCCGGATGCGATTTTTTCTTCTATTTCAGATTTCGTGAGCGTTGTCCCGGCATGGCCTTTCTGCCCGCCTGCCTTACGTTCCGTTCAAAAGCTCTGGTCTTACATTTCCCTGCAAGTCCTTTTTTGCCTGTTCAATACAGGTATTATAATCGGCTGCATATGGAACTTTCTGCTCAATCTTGAATACATCTGCTTTCGTTACATCCGCAATCATTTCAGCTATTTTTTCTGTATTGCCAACTTTAATGTAACGCATCGTTCCACCGAAATAATTTTCGTCCGCCCTTGAATAAAATGCTACTAATTTTGCCATGTAGTTTGCCTCTTTTTCTTTTAAATTATAAATTACGATATTCCATATCAGAAACAGATTCACACCATTCGTTCCTGTTGTTTTTGCCGGGCAGCTCTACCGCAATATGGCTAAACCAACTATCTGCCTTTGCCCCATGCCAATGTTTTACATTAGCTGGAATAGTGATGACAGTTCCCTGAACAAGACTGACTGCTTCTTTACCTTCTTCCTGATACCACCCTTCCCCGGCAGTACAAATTAAAATCTGACCGCCACCAGTTTCCGCATGATGAATATGCCAATTATTGCGGCAGCCCGGTTCAAATGTTACATTTGCCAAAAACAGAGAACACTGCTTTGGATCAGTAAGGGGATTCAGGAACGATTCACCCGAAAAATACTGTGAAAATCCTGTATTTTCTTCCCCCAATCCAAATACATTCGCTTTCTCAAAATCTGCCCGATTATTATATTTCATATTCGTTATTCCTTTCCATTTTTTAATGTATAAAACACTTGATGTTCTCACTTGTCCGGTCTTAATGATCCATAGAAGTAGCTTGCCGTTGCACCTCCATCACACAAAAAATCTGTTCCGGTAATAAATGCCCCTTTTTCACTCATAAGAAGTTCTGCTACATTTGCCACTTCATCGGCTGTTCCTGGTCTGCCTGCCGGACATTTTGCAAACATATTTTTGTAGAACTCCCCACGCACACCGTTAAACTCATCAATTGCAAGCGGTGTAACAATAATTCCCGGAGAAATGGAATTAATTCTTGCGCCTCTTTCTCCCCATTTTACGGCTTCATACATCACCCGCTTTTCGTTACACCGTTTCGCCATCTGATAAGCATGAAGCGTATCTTTTATGTTTTCAGGCTGCAAAATTTCAAGTGACAACAGTTCTTCTACTGGCGTACAGGCAAGTAATTCATCCTCTGCTGCTGTCGACTGCGGCATACGATGTCCCGACTGGCTGGAAATCGTTACTCCAACACCGCCCTCCTTAATAATTTTTCCTACTTCCTCCAAAAGCACCGCCGTACCATATAAATCAACTTTCAGCATCGTTTCGACTGATGCCTGCGAAGGCGATACGCCCGCCGCATTGATAAGCATGGCAACTTCACCGTATGTCTGTCCTGTCTTGATAAAATCTAATATAGATGTTTTATCTGATAAGTCCATCTGGACAGGAACAACATCAAACCCAGCCTCATTCATAATCTTTGCAGCAGATTCTGCATTTTCTAATTTCTTATCACCCACAACAATCTTTTTCCCTGTGCCGATACGTCTTGCAATCGCCATTCCAATCTGACCGGCACCGGCCCATAAAATCACATCTTTCATCATTCTAAAATCCTCCTGCCTCAAAATAGATTTTTTCTAACCATTCGGAAACTTCGGCCTGTATTGTTTCAAAATCATTCTGCGCTGTTTCTGCATTCTCCGCATTTTCCGCAAATAAATCACCTCTATTTCTCAAATTCCTTTGCAACATCCTCAAGCAGCCTGCGTATCTCCAAATGCTGCGGACAGGCTTTTTCACACTTGCCGCATTTCACACAGTCTGATGCCTTCCTTCCCTGTGAGGTATGTACATTGTTATAATAATAGTCCGCATTCCAGTCATGGTAAATCTGCTTTGTATTCATAACCGCAAACAAATCAGGAATTGCAATCTTTTTTGGACAGCCTGCCTCGCAGTACCGACAAGCCGTACATGGAATGAGGTTCATGCCCTTAAAAATTTCCTGTACTTTTCTGACTGCCTCCATCTCGTTATCATTTAAAGGCTGAAATTCTTTCATATAGCTGATATTGTCCGCCATCTGCTCATAACTGCTCATACCAGACAGCACCATATCGATTCCATCAAAACCCGCCGCAAAACGGATTGCATAGCTTGCAGGACTGTTTTCACCCAGTTTGTTAAAAATATCTTTAGCACTTTGGGGAAGATTAACAAGATTTCCACCTTTTACCGGTTCCATAACAATAACCGGCTTTCCGTATTTTCGGCATATTTCATAACACTTACGGCTTTCTACTGCCGGATCGTCATAATCCACATAGTTAAATTGTATGATGTTGGGGTCAAAACGATAAATAAATTTGACCCTATTCCTATAGCACCTTGAAAAATTCATATTTTGCAGTA
>ERZ808044.1109-NODE-1109-length-17796-cov-3.787121_pt1 | contig 17796 bp, 10 predicted proteins | sample MGYA00380195_ERZ808044 | MGnify/ENA primary metagenome ERZ808044 (study PRJEB31490, sample SAMN06133423) | mouse gut metagenome | isolation source: Z7_2 | host: mice | place: China: Chengdu | collected 2015-05 ...
TGAGATTATGTCTTTTACTTCCTATGTGTGGGTTGCCCAGGAGGAAAATGTTCCCTCCCTGCGGGCGGCGGAAACTTATCTGGCGGTGGCGGTGATAGGAGGTATGGTGCTGCTGATGGGGATATTTCTGCTGTATCGGGAACTGGGTACTTTGGAGATCGCAGAATTGGCCCGAGCAGCGGAAAGCCTACGGGATAAGAGAATCCTGTATGCCGCCGGGACATGCATGCTGGTGGGATTTGGGGCAAAGGCGGGGGCCTTTCCCCTGCATATCTGGCTTCCCAAGGCCCATCCCGTGGCTCCGGCTCCCGCCTCGGCTTTGCTGTCCGGCATATTGACCAAGACCGGGATTTACGGGATATTGATTTTAGGAAGCCAACTGTTTCACCGGGAGGAAAAATGGGGAAGGCTGCTGTTGACTCTGGGGGCCGTCACCATGGTGCTTGGAGCGGTGCTGGCTGTTTTTTCACTGGATCTGAAGCGCACGCTGGCCTGCTCCACCATATCCCAGATCGGTTTTATTCTGGTGGGAGTGGGTATGCAGGGGCTGGCGGGAGAGGAGAAGGCCCTGGCGGTACATGGCACATTGCTGCATATGGTAAGCCATTCTTTGATTAAGCTGGTGCTGTTCATGGCGGCGGGGGTGATTTACCTGAATGTCCATGAGTCGGATTTGAATACACTGCGGGGATATGGGAGAGAGAAACCGTTGCTGAAGGGAATTTTTCTGGCAGGGGCTTTGTCCGTCAGCGGTGTACCGCTGTCCGCAGGATATGTGAGCAAGACGCTGCTGCATGAAAGTATTGTGGAATATGGCGGCGGAGGGATGTTTACTATACTGGAGTGGCTGTTTCTGATCTCCGGCGGGCTGACCGCTGCTTATATGACCAAATTGTTTGTGGCGATTTTTGTGGAAAAAAACGGGGATGGTGCAAGGCAGGCTTCCTATGAGGTAAAAAAGGGCTATTGGAATCCGGGGACGGGATTTGCCCTCACAGCCAGCGCCGGAATCCTGGTACTCTGGGGGCTGGCGCCGGGGTTCTCCATGGACCCTGTGGCCCGGCTGGGGCAGGGCTTTATGGGGTTAAAGGAAAGCGGGGAGCAGGTGGCATTTTACAGCCCGGGCAATCTGGCGGGAGCAGCCGTTTCCATGGGAATCGGAGCGGCAGTATATTTTGTCATTGTGAGAGGAATATTGATGAAAACCGGGACTGCACCGGGAGAATCCTCTGCTTTGACAGGGCCGGTGAGGCGGTTTTTTAAATGGAAGCAGCCAGGGGAGTATGTGAACCCCTGGCCTGCCTGGCTGGATTTGGAGGAATTGCTGTATCGGCCCCTGCTGTTAACTTTTTTACCGCTGGTGTGGGGGATTCTGTGCAGGCTGTTGGACAGTGCCCTGGATTTGACGGTGGTACTGCTGCGCAGGACTCTGTACCGGGACAGCCCGCTCCCCCGGGAACGGGCAGAAGGCAATGTTATGACGGCGGCTGCCGGACATGTGCTCAATGGCATACAATGGCTGGGGAATCACACCTGGAAGCGAAGGTTTCCCACCAGGCGGGATTATGTGCATCTGGCGGCCATGAAACATGCCCGGCTCAAGGAGGATGGTTTTATCATCCGCCGCAGTCTGTCTTTTGGATTGCTGCTTGTTTGTCTGGGCCTGGGGTTGACGCTCCTGTATATTTTGCTGGGTTAGGTATTTGATTCCGGGTTTACAGACAGCAGCCCCTCTTCGCGCAGTTCCAATACCCGGTCGCATACCTCCTGGATATACTTTCTGTCATGGGAGACACTGATTATTGCACCCGGAAAATTTTGCAGCAATTCCCGGATCACCGGACCTGACAGAGGGGAGAAGTTTCGGGTGGGTTCGTCCAGAATCAGCACGTTTCGCTGTTCCATGCTCATTTTCAGCAGCAGCAGTTTGGCTTTCTGGCCGCCGGAGAGTTCACGGATGGCGTGGTCCATCTCCTGGACCGTGTATTTCATACTTCCCAGATAAGTGCGGATCCTTGTGTTTTCTTCTTTGTCCCAGGTTCGGGAAAGATATTCCACCGGGGTTTTGTCCAGGGATAACAGTTCTTCGTAATTTTGCGGCATGTAGGCTGCCCGGATGTCTGTCCGTTCCAGCAGCTGTTGTGCCACGAGCCGCAGCAATGTGGTTTTTCCCACGCCGTTTTTCCCGATGATGCAGATTTTTTCCGGCCCTCTGACCTGCAGCCGGATATTACGGGCCAATTCCCTGTCTTCCACCATGAGTTGAGGCAGTTCGAAGTCGATGACCCATTTTCCTCCGGGAACACCTTCTCCCTGGGCAAAGCGGAAGAAAATGGCTTCCTCTGTGTCCGGCCGTTTGGTCATATTTTCTTCCTGACGTTCAAAACGCCGCTTCATGGATTTGAGGGAATGCATTTTTTTCTTTAAAAGCCTTCCTCCAGCGGGGTTCTGTCGGGTAATGATGTCCTGCCGGTATTCCACTTTCTCATAGATTCTGCGAAATTTTTCCTGTTGTTTTTCAAAGGCGGCCTTCTCTTCCTGGGCCAGTCTCTCCTGCCTCTCCAGGCCTTCCTGGCGAAGGCGCACATATTCCCGGTAACCTGTCCGGAACAGAGTACACTGGCTTTCGGTCTTGCGCTTCAGCTGCTCCATATGCAGAACCATGTTGGCGGTGTGCTCCAACAAAGTCTCGTCATGAGAGATATAGAGCACGGGAGAAGAACAGTGGTTTATAAAGTCTTCCAGCCATTTCAGAGTGTCAATGTCAATGTCATTGGAGGGTTCGTCCAGCAGAAAAAGGCTGGGGCGCATGCTCAGGATCCGAATCAGTTGGACCTTGATCTTTTCGCCGCCGGAGAGCTTTTCCATTGTTGTGTCGCTGTACAGCAGGTCTGGAGAAAGCCCCAGCTGTCCTGCCATGGATGCCAGTTCCCGGTAATCCGTCTCCAAAAAGGCGGGTTCTCCGCACAAAAATTCATAGACGGTTTTCTGCCGTTCTCCCGGGTCCAATTCCTGGGGTAAATAGCCGCAAACTTCCTGGTTTTTCAGAATTTCCCCCTCATATTCAATATAGTCTTCCACCAGGTCCGGATCCCATAGGAGTTTTAACAAAGTTGACTTGCCGTTTCCCTCCTCGCCGATTATGGCGGCTTTGTCCCCTCTGTTCAGAGTAAAGGAGAGGTCGGACGCCAGGGGGCGCAGATCCTTTTTATGATAGATGTTTAAATTTTTAACCTGTAACATAGATACCTCCTGTCTTGTGGTTCCTGTATTTTCTGCCGGCTTCCTGTGGTTCCCATCCCTTTGTTTCGGGATGCAGCCATGAAGGGCATATTGCCGGAGAAGATATTTTGCCACATAAAAAATGCCTCCGGCTACAGTATGTAACCGAAAGCAGACTCCGCATGTTATTCCATGTTTCGGGCAAAGGAAACCCCTCTTCACAGGATTAAGCATATGGCCAGATATCTATCAACGGTTACACAAAGAACACGGCCCACAAAACATGTTTGCCATAATGCCGGAATTCCTGTGCAATTTCTGTTAATAGATTATCTCCGCATTGCTCCTCCTCCTGTCTTTACCAATACACTTTACCACATCGGCCTGAATATTTCCAGTACTAATTTTTTTATTTATCATTTTTTCACATCAGTTTCTTGACAGATCCCCTAAAAGAGAATACACTGGATTGTAATAGAAAGGGAAAACAGAAGGTCCGTATCTTTGGATGCCGGGTCTGGGTTTTCTCTTTTTTTGTGGAAAACAATCCGATTTTATGGAGGTGTCTTATGAAAAAATTATTTTATCCCGCACTGTTTCAGATCGCCCGGAACGGCAGTTTCCAGGTTTCATTTCCCGACATACCCGAATGCCATACCCAGGGTGAGGATTTGGCGCAGGCTTATGAGAAAGCTGTGGAAGCGCTGGGCCTGGTGCTGGCGGAGTATGATAAGGAAGGGAGACCGCTTCCGGACAGCTCAGACCCCAGGGTAATTGCTGGGGGGCAGGATTTGCTCCTGGTGGTGATAGAGTTTGACATGTTGGCTTATAAGAAGCGTACAAATTCGCGGGCGGTTAAGAAAACCTTGAGTATACCTGAGTGGATGAACGAGGCGGCAATTTCCATAAACCTGAATTTCTCGCAGGTGCTGCAGGAGGCTCTTCTGAGAAAAATACTTGAAAAAAAGTCCTCTGAAAGTATATAAATACTTGACAGCGGCGAAAAGATCGAATACACTTATAACACAAGGGATAGAGAAAACAAAAACTCACATCTACGGATGCCGAGTTTATGTTTTCTCTATTTTTTTATAACATGGGAAGTACATGGGAAGAAGGCATTGTGAAGAGTTTTGTTATTTAAAGGAGGAAAAATGGTATACAAAACGATGAACAATTTCTTCAACCTGCCTTCAGTTGGGGAGCTGAAGGACAAAATTGAAAGGAGGGGTGAATTAAAAGAACTGTTTGGGTCCTGGAGCGATGAACAACAGAAGGAATATCTGGATCGATGTACCGGTATAAAAGGGCATAATCTGCTGTATGATTCCTATTTTAAAGAAGTGTTGAATCCGGAGTACGATCCCTCCAGATTGGAATCATTTCTGGAGGTGGTCTTGGGAGAACCTGTGAAGATATTAAAGCAACTACCCAATGACGGTGTGCGCCTGGAAGACGAAAACTCACTGCTTGTGACAGATATTGTGGTAGAATTGGGGGACGGTTCCATAGCCAATGTGGAGGTGCAGAAGATTGGGTATATGTTCACAGGCCCCCGCTGCTCCTGCTATTTGTCCGATATGATGCTGCGGCAGTACAAGCGGATCAGAGCCAGGGAGAAAAGGGCTTTTTCATATGGAAAGATCAAAAAAGTGTATTTAATTGTCCTATATGAGAACAGTCCGCCGGAATTGCGTCACATGCCGGAGACATGCCTGCATCGGTCCCGCCATATATTTGATACGGGATTGGAGATGGACATATTGCAAAGGTGCGTTTTGATTTCTCTTGACATATTCAGAAAGAATATGCAGAATAAAGCGATCAACACTTTGGAAGAAGCCTGGCTCACATTTCTATGCGAGGACAATCCCGAACGCCTGGTGGAATTGTTCGAGGCATTCCCGCAGTTTATCGCTATGTATGAAACGCTGTATAATATGAATAAGGATATGGTGAAAGCGATGGGATTTTTTTCAGAAGAACTCAGAATCATGGATCAGAATACTGTGCGCTATATGATGGACGAGATGGAGAGCAGGCTTGCCAGTCTACAGATAGAAGCGGAAAAGCTGGAATCTCAGAACAGTGAGTTGGAGAACCAGAACAGTGAGTTGGAGAACCAGAAAAACGAGTTGGAGAACCGGAAAAACGAGTTGGAGAATCAAAACAGCGAGTTGGAGAATCAAAACAGCGAATTGGAGAACCAGAACAGTGTACTGGAGGTTCATAATACGCAGTTGGCCGCCGAGAATAACAGGCTGCGGGCTGAACTGCAAAAATATCGGGAAAAACAGTTATAAAAAATTTAAGAATCCGGGGGAATTGAGGTAGTCACCAATTCCTTCGGATTCTTTTCTGAATTGATTGATGGGTTATCCATAATTCAAGGTCCATAATTCAAGTAAAAGAATATAATGGACATTTTTGTGAGCGTATGATAAAATAATATATGTTTACGAGTCGTTACTTCTTATATCAAAAACCAGGAAGCCTAGTTTAGGGATGGGCTGTCTTAAAGTTACCCTTTAATTTTCCAATCACTGATAAGAAAGAATTTTTGGTGAGAAAAAAGAAAGCGCGGAGAAGTTTGGAAGTAAACTTCCAAATATTGAAATCAGTGCCCACCAGAGGCGGGCACGGGGGTGTAAAAATGAAAACTCAAAAAAAAGAGAAAGAAGCAAAAAACAGACCGGCGAGCCGAAAACCTGCACATAGGAAAATGCCGGCTACGGGAAAATTTTCCGGGCCTGAAGGGAGCGCGGCTTCCGGGCCGCGCAGGCTGCTCAGCCTGAGAAACAAGATATTTGTCAGCTTCCTTCTGCCAATCCTGTTTGTAGTGGTTATAGGAATCGTGTCCTATAATGCCGCTGCCGACGGATTGTCCGAAAAGTTCAGGGATTCCAGCCAGCAGGTATCTCAGATGGCCATGGACTATGTGGACGTAAGCCTGGCTTTTATCAAGGGAGAAGCCCTGCAGTATATGGTAGACGGAGGCCTGGTCAGCTATGGCCTGGGCTCCATGGAGGGAGACCAGATCGCGAAAACCAATTTTCTGAACGATACCCGCAGCGGCCTGGTGGCAATCCAGCACATGAACAATATGATCCACAATATACATATCGTAACCAAGAAGGGCATTGAAATGTTCAGCACCAATGCGCCGGAGCGGCAGAACGGTATCTATGAGGAATACTGCGCGGAGATGCAGGCCAAGTCTGAAGACGGCAGGACCATGTCCCAGTGGGCGGAGGGCCATGAGGCCCTGGACAGTGCGCTTTCTCTGAATGGGGCGGACACCTTTATCGTGTATCAGATTCCCACCAACAAAAAAGCTGCATACATTGTGGTGGACATCAGCAGCAGCGCCTTGTATGACCGTCTCCGGGCCATTGATTTCGGGGAGGGAAGTATCTGCGGGTTTGTAACGGACAACGGAAAGGAACTGCTGTACGAAAATGTGAAGGAAGGTGGAACCGGCAGCCTTGTACAGGGGGAGAGCGTTTTCGCAGATACGGAATTCTTCGCGGACAGCCTGGAGGGGGAGGAGATGAGCATCGCCCGGAAAGTGCGCTTCCGGGGAGCCAGCTATCTGTACATCCATGCAAAGAGTGAGGAAGGAGCCGGGATCAACTTCTGTGCTCTGGTTCCCTATGGCGTGATCACCGGGCAGGCGCAGAAAATCAAGGGTATTACGGCCGCCGTGGTAATCTTGGCCTGTGTGGTGGCAGGATTTGTGGGCCTTAGCATCACCCTTGGCATCCAGAAAAACATGAAAGCCATATCTTCCAGGTTCAATCAGGTGGCTGATGGGGATCTTCGCACGGAAGTGAAAGCATACGGCAAAGACGAGTTTCAGGATTTGGCCCAGGTAGCCAATAATATGATCCGAAATAACCGGAATCTGGTGAAGGGGCTGTACAAGACCATTCAGGTGCTGGAGCAATCCACCGGGCAGGTGGACGATGCGTCAGGGGACATAAATACCTGTTCTCAGGATATTACCCGGGCCATCAACGAGATCAACGTAGGTATGGATAAGCAGGCGGAACATGCTCAGGAGTGCGCTGTTAAGACCAACACATTGTCCGAGAGGATCAAGGAAGTGCGGGGAAGAGTGGATCATACCCAGGCACTGGCGGATAAGACAGAGCGAATGATCGGACAGGGCGCGGAGATCGTTGGGGTGCTGGGGGATAAGGCCCAGGAGACCTGGGAGGTGACTCAGAAAGTGGGAGACAGCATCACCCAGCTGCAGTCAGAATCTCAGGCCATCAACGAGTTTGTGGAAACCATCAGCAGCATTTCCAAACAAACCAATTTGCTGTCCCTGAATGCCTCCATAGAGGCAGCCCGGGCAGGCACCGCAGGTATGGGCTTTGCCGTGGTGGCCTCGGAGATCCGCAAACTGGCGGAGGATTCAAACAGAGCGGCGGGAGAGATTCGCAACCAGGTAAATATGATTACCAAATATACGGAGCAGACCGTAAAGGATGCGGACTATGCACAGGAGATCGTGCATATTCAGGAGAAAGCCGTGCGGCAGGTCATAGATGTATTCGGAGGCATGAGTGAACAGATCACGGAGCTGCTGTCGGAATTGAAGCAGATTGCCGTGGGCACGGAAGCGGCGGACAGAGAGCGGAACGACACCATTGATGCCGTGGAGAACATCTCAGCCATCATAGAAGAGACGGCCAGCAGCGCTTTGATGGTTCACGGCATGGCAGAGAATCTGCTGCACAGCGCAGAAAAACTGGATCGCATTTCCCATGCTCTGAACGATAACATGGACGGATTGAAAACGGAGATATCGGCCTTTAAGGTGGAGGAGTAGAAAGGATCCTGGAAAGGACGCCATGAGAAAAAGGAAAAAGGAAAGCCGCCTGGTGGCCTGGCTGAACCGGCTGAAACTGAAGCAGAAGCTGGGGATCATGCAGATATGCTGCGTGATCCTGCCGCTGCTTTTGACAGACAGTGTGGTGGCGGCTGTCATCATGCACGCGGAACGGCAGGAGAATTTGCAGGAAATGAGCAACATTGCGGATTCTGTGGAGTATACCATCATGAGTTACAGCGCCCAGTTGGTGACATTGATGCAGGACATCTATAAGAATCGGGAGGTTAATGAGTTTATCAGCAGTACTTACACCTCTCCGCTGGATTACTACAACAGGCATTTCAGCTTTGCCCAGGTATCCCTGTTCACATTGCTTATGAACAACAACGACTGCAATGTGGTGATCTACACGGACGCGGAGGGCATCGTCAACGGCGGGAATTTCCAAAGGCTGGAAAAGGCAGAAGGGGAAAACTGGTATCAGACATTTCGGGGACAGGACAAGAAAATTCTGTTGTTTGCGGATTTTGCCAAGGTCAACTGGGAAAATAGAAGGACTATTTCTTTCATCCGCCACATGGATTATCTGGCCAGCGGCGACCGGGGGGCGGTGCTGCGCCTGGAGTGGGATTACAGTAATATTCTCAGGGCCATCGTCAATTCCAAGTACGCATCCACGGTATATGTCTGTGAGGGAGACAGGATCCTTTTTTCCAATGAGGGGCGGGGCGGCATCTATGTGCCTTTTGAGACCCTGCCCGCTTCCACGGCAGCCAAAGCGGGAGTGCATAAGACCATCCGTATGTTGGACAACAGTTGGGATATTTATATTATGTCTCAAAGAAATGTGGCTTACGAAGCAATGCGCAAAAATATGCCCTTGTTCTGCCTGTTGATCTTTTTTAATATCTTTCTGCCTTTCGCCTTGATGAATCTGATTAACCGTTCTTTCACAGAGCGTCTGCAGGACCTGGAAGCAGTGCTTCGGAAGGTAAAAAAGGACGAACTATACCAGCTTCCCGAAATCAGCGGTTCTGATGAGATCAGCCTGCTGATGCGGACCTATAATGAGATGGCGGGGCGCATGAACAATCTGATTCAGAATGAATACAAGAACCGCTTAAAACGTCAGGAGCAGGATATTGCCAGGCAGAAGGCCGAACTGCAGGCACTGCACAGCCAGATAAACCCCCATTTCCTGTTCAATGCCCTGGAGAGTATCCGCATGCACAGCGTGATCAAGAAGGAATATGAGACGGCCGATATGGTGGAGAAGCTGGCGGTGATGCAGCGGCAGAATGTTACATGGGGCAACGATTATGTGACCATCGAGGACGAGATGAACTTTGTAAAGGCTTATCTGGAACTGCAAAAATACCGCTTTGGCGACAGGCTGTGCTACGAAATCAGCGCGCCCGGCGAATGCGGACAATTCCGGATTCCCAGGCTGACGCTGGTTACTTTTGTGGAGAATGCCTGCGTTCATGGGATGGAAAAGAAAGAAGCCGCCTGCTGGGTGTTTGTGCGGGTATCTCAGGATGGGGAAAATCTGATATTGGAGGTGGAGGATACCGGACATGGGATGACGGAGGAAAAATGCCGCCGTCTGGCCGGAGAGATGAACGAGGCCAGCATTGAGATATTAAAGGACAGCAGGCGTGTGGGTATGCTGAACGCCGCCCTGCGTCTGAAGCTGTTTCTGGACGGTCAGGTGGGCTTTGAGATGGACAGCGAGACAGGCGTGGGTACGCTGGTGACCATTCGGATTCCGCTTAAAGCGGCCCGGCGGAAACGTTGCCTGCAGGCAGGCGTAGGAGGAGAAGGAGTATGCTGAAAGTTTTGTTGGTGGATGACGAGCCTTACATCCTGCAGGGATTGTCCGTATTGATTGACTGGGGAAAAGAGGGATTTGAGATTGTGGGGAAGGCGGGCAGCGCCCGGGAAGCACTGGAGGCCATAGGGCGGGAGCAGCCGGATCTGGTGCTGGCGGATATCCGAATGCCCCAGACGAGCGGGCTGGACTTTGTGGAGGAAGTGCGCAAAGAGGGAATTTCCCATGCTTTTTTTGTCATGATGAGCGGCTACAGTGACTTCGAATATGCCAGAACGGCCCTGAAATGCGGCTGTATAGATTATCTTTTAAAGCCTATCAGCTGTGAGGAACTGGTGCATGTGCTGGGGAAAGTCAAAGCGCTGAAAGAGGAAGAAAAGCGCAGGGAGAGGGACGATTCCCTGATTGCCAAGGAATTCTTCTCGCGCAACATGATCGCCCTGATCCGGGGGAAATATGACGAGGAGAATATGGAATGCGTCAGGCAGTATCTGGGGGAATGTCATGGCTGCCGCTATATCTGTGTGGAAGTAAATGACGGCGCCGTGAATCCTGCTCCTTCCAGGGAGGAGAGAAGAAGGATGCAAAAGCAGCTTTACCAGAAATGTCTGAAGGAACTGCCGGGGGAGGAATATCGGTGTATTTTTGATATTTCCGTACAGGGGGAAAACCATGATGTGGCTATCCTTTACAGCGAGGAACTTCTTCAGGCGTCAGGCGGGCTCACGGAACAGGAATATCTGGGACGGCTGAAGCAGCGGATCACCCGGGGAATGGGATTTCCTGTCCGTCTGGTGGCGGGCAGCAAAGTGGAGGGACTGGAGCAGATCTCGGATTCCGTCAGGACAGTGCGGATGGCCAGACTGCTGCGGGGGCTGGAATCCGGGGAGGACCTGGAAGGCATAGAGGAGACCGACTGGGGACTGCTGGAAAAGCAGGTGGACAGGGAGGGAGTGGACGAACTTGTTCAGATGGTGAAGCATAACCAGAAAGAGGAGATTGCTGTCGCGACAGAAAAGCTGTATGGTGAACTGTACAGCCTGGAGAGTCACCAGGTGAATATGGTTTTCCGCTACCTGTTTATCAAGCTGCTTAGGCTGGCAACGGGGGTTGATGAGAATATTGACCAGCATGAGGTACTGCGCTTTATAAGCCGCTGCGCCTTTGAGCAGACAGACATGGAGGACGGCGGAAAGGCCATGTCCAGGATGCTGCTGGATTACGGGGAATATCTGATGCAGCTGCGCAGGAACCAGTCTCAGGCGGTCCTGGGACAGATCGAGAGCGATATGAGAGCGAACTTCAGGGAAAATCTAACATTAAAGGACATGGGGGCCAAATATTTTATCAATGCAGCTTACCTGGGGCAGATTTTTAAAAAGCAATACGGAGAATCTTTTAAAGACCGCCTGAACCGTATCCGCATGGAGTATGCGGAGGAACTGCTGCTGCATACGGACCTGAAGATCTATGAGATTGCGGAAAAAGTGGGATATAGAGACAGTGATTACTTTATCAACCGTTTTCTGGCCATGGTAGGATGTACCCCTACCAAGTTCAGAAAACAGAATCGGCAGTAGTGCATGTTGACGAAAAGACACCTGTAAATTATGAATGGCATTGTGCAACTATAATTTACAGGGTTTTTTCTATAGTTTGTCTGGTTGTGAAAGTGACGGCGAAAATCTACAATATTGGTGTAGGAAGTATACTGACTGACGAAACAAAATCAAACAGTAGGAGGGAGAAATTTATGAAAAAGAAATTACTTTCCATGCTTCTGGTTTCCGTTATGGCAATATCCGCTTTGACGGGATGCGGAGACCAGGGAGGAGAGGGAAACAATGGAGGCGGCAACGCAGGCGGCAGTAATGCCGGCAGCACTGCCACCGAGAACAACGGAGGCTCCGAAGACGCGTCCAACGCAGGAGGTAATACAGAGATCACTGAGTTTTCCTATTTCATCACCATGCCCGGTTCCGAGATCAATGATGACAATGAGATCGCCCAGATTATTGCGGAAAAGACAGGCGTCAAAGTAAAGGAGACCTGGCTCACAGGCCAGTCGGCAGCCGAAGCGACAGGTACTCTGATCGCTGGCGGCGAATATCCTGACTTTATCGACAGTGATGACATGTCCATGCTGGTTGATGCAGGCGCACTGCTTCCTCTGGATGACTATATTGATAAATATCCCGAGTTTAAGAATACCTGGTTTACCGAGGAGGAGTGGGAAAAGTTCCGTCAGCCCGACGGCCATATCTATTGGATCAATCCCTTCGGCAATACCTATGGTGAGAGCAAGGTCACCACGCACAACGATGAGGCTTTCTGGATTCAGGTGAGAGTTCTGGAATGGGCGGGTTACCCCAAGATCCAGACCATGGATGAGTATTTTGATCTGTTGGAGAGATACATGGAGGCCAATCCCACCATGGAGGACGGCACCGCCAACATTGCGTATACCATTCTGTGTGAGGATTGGAGATACTTCTGTCTTGAGAATGCGGGCCAGTTCCTGGGCGGCTACCCCAATGACGGTTCCGTACTGGTAAATAAGGCTACCATGACAATAGAGGACTACAACACCTCCGAGGATACCATCGCTTATTTCAAAAAGCTGAACGAGGAATATCAGAAGGGCTATGTGGATCCGGAGAGTTTCACCCAGACCTATGATGAGTACATAGCGAAACTTTCCACCGGCCGCGTGCTGGGCATGGTTGACCAGTGGTGGAATTTCGCCAACACGGTGAACGATGTATTCAAATCCCAGGGCCTGGATCAGAAGGGCTGCAACTATGTGCCTCTTGGTCTGACCACTGAGGCGGGCATGGAGAACAGATGGCATACTTACGGCGATACCGTGAACCAGGCCAGCGGCATAGCAATCTCCGTGGACTGTAAGGATCCCGAGAAGGCATTCAAGTTCATGGTGGACATCTGCATGGATCAGGAACTGCATGATCTGCGCTTCTGGGGCGTGGAAGGCGTGGACTACATGGTAGACGAAAACGGCCTGTACTACCGCACCGACGAGATGAGGCAGAGATGCGCCGACACCGCCTACAAGGCATCCCATATGTGCGGATACTCTTACTTCCCTCAGTGGGGCGGCACCAGCCAGGACGGCAAGAATGCCATGCTTCCCACTGAGCAGCCTTCCGAGTTCATGAACGGTATGGCTCAGCCTTTGGTAGATTGCTTTAACGCTTACGGCGTAACTACATACCCTGAAATGATCGGTTCCGTGGTAGAAGAGAATGCGCCCTGGTTCCCCATGTACAGCTACTCCAACAACTTTACCACCGAGACTCCCGGCGGCCTTGCCTGGGCGCTGATGGGCGAGTGCAAGCATGAATGGCTTCCCAAGGTGGTAATGGCGCCTGACTTTGAGCAGGGATGGGCGGATTACATGAAAGCATACAGCGCATGCAAGCCGGAGGACTTCATTGCGGAGATGCAGGCAATCCTGGATACCTTCAAATAGGATGGCCGTAGACCTTAAGTAATTGCATGAGAGAGGCGGCAATGGTTATTTCATATAGAAAGGACTGTTGTCGCCCCTTCTTCATATTTAAAATAGGAGTGATGCTATGGCTCGAGCGCAAGTTTCCAACGTCAAGAAAGACAAGAGGATCACATGGAAGGAGATCAAGAGGCAGAAGACCCTCCTGATTATTTCCTTTTTTGTGGTGGTATATGGATTTATCTTTTACTACCTGCCTCTGACCGGGTGGGTGATGGCATTCCAGAATTACAAGCCTAAAAACGGTCTGCTGGGTTCCAAGTTCATAGGGCTGGACAAATTCAAATTCCTTTTTTCCGATGCTACTTTTATAAAAGTTATACGAAATACCTTCTGCATGGGTGCGCTGAATCTGCTGACCACCACGGTGATGGCCATTCTGTTCGCCATTCTGCTCAATGAAATCCGCAATTCCGTGGTGAAAAAGACCATACAGACGGTATCCTATCTGCCTCATTTCCTTTCCTGGATCATAGTTACAGGCATTTTGCATGACGCTTTGTCCAGCACGGGTATCATCAACGATCTGTTGATGCGGGCAGGTTTTATCAACCAGGCCATCAATTTCTTTGCCCATACCAAATATTTCTGGCCAATAGTGGCATTTGCCAACTGCTGGAAGGAGACGGGCTGGAACGCGATTATTTACCTGGCCGCAATTACCTCCATTGACCCCTGCCTGTATGAAGCGGCGTCCATAGACGGCGCGGGGCGGCTGGCGAAAATCCGCTATATCACCCTGCCGGGGATCAAGCCCACCATCATTATATTGCTGCTTATGAATGTGGGTAATGTGCTGAACGCCGGATTTGAAGTTCAGTATCTGCTGGGCAACGGACTGGTGCAGAGCGTGTCTCAGACCATCGACATATATGTGTTGAAATGGGGCATCAGCCAGAACGATTATTCCCTGGGTACTGCAGCCGGCATATTTAAGAGCGCAGTGAGTATTGCGCTGATCCTGCTCAGCAACGCATGGGCGAAACGAGCCGGCGAAGAGCGCCTGTTCTAGGAGGTCCAGACCATGAGAAAGAATAAAATCAAGCATACATTCGGGGATAGGCTGTTTTCCCTTTTTATCGCGCTGTTTATGATTGCGTTTGTGGTTATAACGCTGTATCCGGTGCTGAATACGGTCGCCATCTCCTTCAACGACGGTATAGACGCTGTGCGGGGCGGCATATATCTGTGGCCGAGAAAATTCGCCACCAAGAACTATACCACGGTTCTGGGTATGCAGAATCTGCTTACCGGGGCTAAGATTACGGTGGCCAGGACAGTGATCGGCACTCTCTCTGCCCTGGTGGTAAACGCTCTGCTTGCCTATGTGGTCAGCAGGAAGCGCTTTCTGTTCAAGAGGGAATTGTCCCTGTTCTGGGTGATCACCATGTATGTCAACGGCGGTATGATCCCCACTTTCATGCTCTATCGTAACCTGGGGCTGACCAACAGCTTTTGGGTGTATGTGGTGCCCGGCATGATCAGCGCCTGGAATATGCTGGTGATCCGCACCTATATGACCGGGCTGCCCGACAGCCTGGAGGAATCGGCGCAGCTTGACGGGGCCGGATACTGGACTATCTTTGTCAGAATCATCTCCCCCCTGTGCAAGCCGGTATATGCCACTATCGCCCTGTTCGTGGCGGTGGGGCAGTGGAATTCCTGGTTTGACGCCATGCTGTATAACCGCATGAAAACCGAGTATACCACATTGCAGTATGAGTTAATGAAGCTGTTGTCCTCAGTGATGCAGCAGAGCGGCAGCGCGGACTCGGCCAAGTACAGTTCTGCGGCTGTCACCCCCATCACCATCCGGGCGGCGGCCACTGTGGTCACCATGCTGCCCATCATCTGCCTGTACCCCTTTCTGCAGAGATACTTTGTCACGGGCCTTACCATCGGTGGCGTGAAGGAGTAGAAGAAGGATATTATATTTAAAGATTGTAAAAGGCCGCGCATCGGGCGCGGCCTTTTTATGTCTGTCCGCCCGGGAAGGAAACAAAATTGACAATTTTAAAGGCAAATTTAGCGTGCGACTTTGTAAAGGGATATGATATAATATGTAATACGTCGGAGACGGAAGGCGGTTTTTAATAACCGCATTCCGGTTATTATTTAATTTATTGCAGGCTCTATGGGACGGGCGGATAGGAGTAAGTGTGGAAAGAGAACAGTCTTCATGCCGGACGGTGGCAAGAATATGGGAAATCTATGAGGAAATGCAGGAGATCGTATATGTACTGGAACTGGAAGCCCATGAACTGGTATATATGAATCGTCATGCCCGTGAAGTGTATGGGATATCATCTTTGGAGGAAATAAAAGGGAGAAAGTGTTACGAGATACTTCGGGGCAGCTCCATGCCCTGCGCCGTCTGCGAAGACAACAGACTGCGTGTGGGCAGCTTTCTGGAGGAAGTGCGCTACAATCCCGTTCTTGGGAAAAAACTGGCATTGAAAGATACTATCATAGAGGACAACGGAAAAAGATACCGTTTTTCTATGGCAGTGGATCTGAGCGCATGGGAACAGCAGAATAATGGCTATGAGGATAACGAGGCCATGGTGAACGAAGGGCTGCGTCTTTCACTGGCGGCCTCTTCGCCGGACAAATCCGTGGCCGTGCTGCTGGAGTACTTGGGCCTATCCTTAAAAAGCGAGAGAGTTTATATCTTTGAAGAGACGGGCCGGAAGGTATTTGACAACACCTATGAGTGGTGCGCCAGCGGTGTGGAACCCCAGAAAGATAATTTGCAGGGAGTATCTTATGAGGTGGTGAGCCTCTGGTATCAGAAATTTCTGAAGGGCGAAAGCGTGATTATTAAGAACGCGGAGCAGATCAGGGAGGAAGATCCCACCGTTTATGAGTATCTGAAACCCCAGAAGATTCAGTCGCTGGTGGTTGCCCCGCTGGTGGAGGAAGAAAAGATCATAGGGTTTTTCGGCGTGGATAATCCGCCGGAGCGGTATCTGGAACATATCACTACATTGCTCCAGATCCTGGGCCATTTTATTGCGGCGCTGCTGCACAGAAGAGATCATGTGCGCCGTCTGGAGGAACTGTGTTTTCACGACCAGCTCACCGGGCTTGGCAATCGCCATGCCATGAACGAATACATAAGCGGCATGCAGCCCGGTCGGAGTATAGGCGTGATATACTGCGATGTGATGGGGCTGAAACGCACCAATGACGAGAAAGGGCATCTGGAGGGAGATAATCTTCTGATCCGTGCCAGTGAGTGTCTGAGAAAAGCATTCGGGAACCAGGCTCTGTTCCGGGTGGGAGGAGATGAGTTCCTGGCCCTGTGCGAAGGGATTACTCTGCGGGAACTGGAGGAGGGAATGGCAATGCTGCGGCAGGAGATGAAAGCAAGGAATGCGCTTATGGCTCTGGGCTGCGTATGGCGCACGGATGGAGAAGCGGACATGGACCAACTGATGAAAGAGGCGGACTGCCTTATGTATAAAGATAAACGCGCCCAATATGAAAAGCAGCCGGAGAAATGATCCGGCTGCTTTTTTAAATAAGTTTGCTGCTCCCCATCACGCGCCGATACAGCGGAAACTATTCAGGCTTGGGAGGGCATTGCTTTTTGACTTGTTTTACAGGACGGGTCCGCTTTTGCACGTCTCCTTTTAAAAGCTGGTATAATGCGGCAATGATAGGTACCCCCAACAGCATACCTCCGACTCCCGCGATACCGCCGCCGATGGTTACGGTGGCCAGCACCCAGATTCCGGGTAGTCCGATAGAGGAGCCAACCACTTTGGGATAGATCAGATTGCCCTCCAACTGCTGCAGAATCACCAGAAAGAGCAGGAAGATCATTGCCTTCACCGGCGAGACGGTGAAGATCATAAAGGTTCCCACCACACCGCCGATATAGGCGCCCGCCACGGGAATCAGGGCGGTGGCGCCGATCAGGGAGCCGATCATGGCGGCATATGGAAGCTGCAGAATCAACATGCCGATGGTGCAAAGCAGGCCCAGAATGAAAGCCTCCACGAACTGTCCCACAATAAAATGGTGAAAAGAGTTATCAAAAGTTTTTGCCACATACAGTATGCCGTCTGTCATTTTCTGGGGCAGATAGACTTTCATGAGCGTGCGGATCTGCTGCCCGATTTTTTCCTTGCCCATCAAAAGGTAAATGGAAAAAACCAATGCAACCACAAATGTAATTGTTATGGAAACAGTGGAGAAAATAATGTTGGTGGCTATCTCCATAATGTTTCCCACACCGGAAAGAAAGGTTTCAAAAAAGCGGTTGATAACCTCCTGCCATTCGGCTTCAGTTTCCGGCAGCATGGCCATAAGCTCCTGAAGGAAGGATGTGACTCCAAAATTTTCCTCCAGCCACAGGAACCCGCTTTC
>ERZ808044.1110-NODE-1110-length-17778-cov-8.690243_pt1 | contig 17778 bp, 16 predicted proteins | sample MGYA00380195_ERZ808044 | MGnify/ENA primary metagenome ERZ808044 (study PRJEB31490, sample SAMN06133423) | mouse gut metagenome | isolation source: Z7_2 | host: mice | place: China: Chengdu | collected 2015-05 ...
TCAAACCCGTCACGGATCGCCGCATCCTCCATACTGGAAATCCAGAGGCGTTCCATCGGTTTCTTACATCCGGCGTGTTCATAGACCAGACGGAAGATCAGTTCGCCCTCCCGTCCGGCGTCGGTAGCGCATACCACAGAATCCACCCGCTTGTCTTTCATCAGCCGGCACAGAAGGTCAAGCTGCTTTTTCTTGTCCTTCGGCACTTCATATTTCCATGTTTCCGGCAGAATCGGCAGATCGCCATAGCGCCATCTGGCATACTGTTCCCCATAAGCCTCTGGCTGCGCCAGTTCCAGAAGGTGCCCCACGCACCAGCTCACCAGATACTCGCCGCCCTCCAGGTAGCCGTCTTTTTTCTCATTTGCACCCAGGACCGCCGCCAGAGACATGGCGACAGAGGGCTTTTCCGCAATCACTAACTTATGTTTAGTCATACATTATGAGACGTAACCGTCTCAATCACCTCACTTTCCTACAAATTTTAAAAAATAACTTCACATAATGTGCTGCTTTTCTGGTTAGAGTAAGTCTGTATATTATCAACTGCTTCATTGAAAGGAGTACATTATGGAAGCAAAAACAACAGTATCGACAGCGGAGTTACGCCCGCTGGTTTCTGCACTGAAAAATGAAATGCAGAAAAAAGGTTACAGCCCTTTAAGTATGCGTGGGCTGGAAAATGTCTGGGATGCGCTGCTTCATTACGCATCTACTGTCCCTGTTACGGCATTTGATGAAAATTTCAGGGAAGGATTTTTACAAACGGAATACGGGCTCCGTATGGATCTGGAATATACGATGTACAGAGCCAGCCGTGCGCTTGAACTCCTGAAAAACTATATTGAGTTTGGTGTAGTCACTGGCGTTCCTAAAAGCAGCGGCAGGAGTTTTCCGATGCTTACCGTCCACTTATGACAGCCTTTGCCGATGGCGAGGCACGCAGAGGTCTTGCCGAAGGAACTATGAAAAGTTTATGGTCCCGGCTGTACCGCCTGTATCTGTTCCTTACTGATAAAGGCGCAGATACTTTTAGTATGGTAACCCGTGACATGATAAACGACTTCATAAAATATCTGGCGCCGTACTCAACAACTTACGTTTCGGAGAATCTGCGGATGCTCCGGCGGCTTTCCCTGTACGCATTCCAAAATGGCTACCATGCAGAAGATTTATCCGGTTGTATCCCCGCTGTTAAAAACAGCCGCCAGCAGAAATTGCCCGCTGTATTTTCCGAAGATGAAGTAGAAAAAATCCTGTCTTCGTTTGACAGGGAAAATCCTATGGGTAAGCGGAACTATGCCATTTTTTTGCTTGCCGCAAGGATGGGGCTGCGTTCCTGCGATATAAAGGCTCTTGAGTTCAGTTTTATTAACTGGACGGAGAAAACCATTTCTTTTACGCAGAAGAAAACTAAAAAATACCTGACTCTGCCGCTTACTGATGATGTGGGCTGGGCGGTTATAGACTATCTTAAAAACGGCCGCCCGGTCTCTGACAGTAAATATGTTTTTATCCAGCATGTACCGCCTTATGGGCAATACAGGGATTTAAGGAATGTGCTTGTTAAACAGATGCGTAAAGCCGGGATAGAGACGCCAGCCAACAAAAGGATTGGGATGCATTGTTTTAGGCACAGCCTGGCGACCACCATGCTGGAAAACGGGGTGCCGCTCCCTGTCATTTCCCAGACACTGGGCCATGCCGACATAGCAAGCACAGAAGTATATCTTCGGATCAATATCAGCCAGCTTAGGCTTTGTGCATTGGAGGTCGAATTATGAGCCGGACATACAAGCCTTTCAGCGGGCCATTCGCACCTATGCTGACGGAATTCCTGGCACAGAAAAGAGCAGTCGGGTACCAGTATCTGGCTGGCTACTGGGTTTTCCGTAAATTTGATACTTTTTCCGTGAACTATGATGTTGTTGACTATGCCCTGACGAAAGAGATCGTTGAGGCATGGGGACAAAAACAACCTAACGAAAGTGATGTTTACTGGTCAAGCCGTATCCTTTATTTACAACAGTTTGCCGCATTCTTAGTGGGACAGGGATACAGCGGCTACATTACAAATGCCTATAAATCCAGCCGCTCGCAGTTTAAGGCATACGTCTTTACGCATGAGGAAATGAAGAAAATCTTCACTGCGGCTGACGCTATGGATTTTTCGCCATGCTCTCCTTACAAGCATCTGGTATTCCCTTTGCTTTACCGGATGTTATATGGCTGCGGATTCCGTATTTCAGAGCTATTGAATTTAAAGCTCTCTGACGTAGATACGGAAAAAGGATGGGTTCATGTCCTTCATGCAAAGAATGACAACGAACGGTTCGTCCCTATGGCGGAGTCACTTAACCAGCGCTGCAAAACGTATATTTTGACTGCCCATAAAGGCCACTGCCCGGATTATCCGTTTTTCTTCAAAAGAGACGGCAGCAAATATACCGTAAGCAACATCGAAAAGCACTTCCGGGAAATGCTCTGGTTTGCGGGCATACCGTACCGGGGACAGAAATACGGGCCGAGAGTTCATGATGTCCGGCACACATTTATCTGTCACCGGCTGAATGCATGGGCGCATGAAAAAGCCGACCTGATGACACTCCTGCCTGTCCTTTCAAAGTATGTAGGGCATACGGGTGTGCCATCTACACAATGGTATTTAAAACTTACCGCAGAAGCATTCCCTGACGTCCTTGAAGCAATGGAACAGTTGACGGGACAGGTATTCCCCACGGTTGGAGGTGTCGAGTATGAGCAGGACAGGTAAGAAAGATTTTGCATACCATCTGTCGAGGTTCCTGTCCGTCTATCTTCCCGGCCAGAGGAATGTCAGCGAAAATACTGTGCTTTCCTATAAGGACACTTTCAAGCTGATCCTGCTGTTTGCAAGGGACGAAAAAAAGATGTTATCCAACCAGCTTTCGGTCAGCGACCTGACACGCCCATTTTTTGAAGAGTTTATCCAGTGGCTGAAAGCCTGCCGGAAATGCAGCATTTCTACCTGTAACCAACGGTTAGGCGCAGTCCATGCTTTCTTTATCTATCTCCAGTATGAGATGCCGGAAGCGGCGGCACAGTGCCAGGAAGTGCTGGCGATCAGGACAGCAAAAGCACCTGAAGGACAACTCAATTATCTGACCGTGGATGGCATTGCTGCGCTGCTGGCCCAGCCTGACTTATCTACCAAGGCAGGCAGACGGGATGCCGCTCTTTTGAGTCTGCTGTATGACTCCGGCGCCAGAGTTCAGGAGATTGTTGACCTGACAATCGGGGATATCCGCTTCATATCTCCGGCAACAGTCAAGCTGACCGGGAAAGGCCGGAAAACACGGATTGTCCCGCTTTTGTCAGGCCCGGAAAGCCTGTTAAAAGCATATATGAGGGATTACAAACTCGAACAGGCTCCCAGTGCACACCCATTGTTCTGCAACCGCAGCGGCGTAAAATTTACAAGAGCCGGCATTGCGTACACTTTAAAAAAATATGCGGATATGGCACGCAGCACATCTCCTGATTTGATACCGGAAACAGTAACGCCCCACTGTCTGCGTCACTCAAAAGCAATGCACCTGCTTCAAGCCAACGTAAACTTAATTTATATCCGGGATTTGCTCGGACACAGTGAAATCAAAACCACTGAAATCTACGCACGGGCAGACACTTCACTAAAACGCCAGGCTTTAGAAAAGGCCAGCCCGGTAAACCAACAGATTCAATATCCGGCTTGGACGGATGATGATGACTTAATGAGCTGGCTTAGCTCGTTTGGCAAACGATAATTATGTCAGCAACTCGCATAGTCCTCCGGCAATCCACGGGGGATTATGTGAAGTTGCAGGAAGGAGAACCTATTGAAATCAACTGAAAAAGAACAAAACTTTTCATTTCCCACTACTAAACATAAGTTAGTTTATGTGAAGCTTTACATAAACTAACTTCAATGTTCAGACCTCCTTTGCATATCTTCAAATTCTTTATCCGCCTGCTTTCCTGTCTGCAAAAAACACATTAGCACAACGCCGGCAGACATTCCTCCGGTGAATGTAAGAAAGTGTGTAATCATGTTCCACATAAAAATCGCCTCCTTATTGAGTTTGGTTAATAAAAAACGCAAAGGCTTTCAACACCTTTGCGTTTTATTACAAAGAAAAAGCACCACCCAAAATATGTGGCGCAGTTTCAAAGATATTTAATTGGGGGAAGGGAAGATTAGATGATCTATAAGCATTGATTCATGTGTAAAAATCATAGCATATTCAAATTATCCCTTTTTCTTATGGAGCTTTAAGTCAATATTTTTTGTTGCTGCTGCATCCTGCAGTAATCCGGCAACAAAAGCGCTTTTTTCTTTGAGCGTCATTGTTTCCATATCAGATTTACGATCAATTTCTTTAAGTACCGTTTGCAACTCTTGTAGTTCTAGCAGGTTGACGGCTACACAAAAGAGTGTCTTTTTACGGCCATCATTATAGCCCGACAAGAAAATCCCCAGGATTTTTGCTTTTTCCGTCTGTTCTGCATTATAAGAGTCTATCCCGAATTGTTTGGCCTTTTCCATATCGGATTTTCGATTTCGATGTGTTATAAAAGAATCAAAATCGTCAATATGACTGTATTTTTCGCAAGGGTATTCGCTGCATTGGAAACAGTATTGGACGCCGTCATGCTCCATGCTGCACTTCGCGATTTTGCACGACTGATTTCCCTCACCGCCGCCGCAGCCAGGGCAGTTTTTATTCAAAAACATGTGGCAAAGCCCGCAGTTCAAACCACAGAGGGAAAATAATTGATTTTGTCGGTTAAATCCTTTCATAAAGCCTCCTTAAACAGCCTACCTACAACAGCCTTCTGCTTCTCCTGAATACTCAGATCCAGTCTTTCTATTCTAACATATTCTTATTCCCGCCACCCCCAGATTACCTTTCAAAAATATATTTTCTTAACTCTCTGTCTTCGCCCTGATATTTATCAATACCTTTAAAAACTAATTTAAAACCATTCTTCTCTAAAACTTTATGCGAGGCAATATTTTCTTCTAAAACTATACCGTATATTTTACGAATTTGAAGCATATCCATTATCACTGGTAAAAACACCTTTACTGCTTCTGTAGCAAATCCATTGCCTGTATAACTTTTTGCTATATGATATCCAATCTCAAACTCTTCTCCCAATGGACATGCCTGAACGTATCCAATATTTATGTTTTCATTCGTAATAATCGGATATACAAATGGTCCATTTGAGGTAGAATATGATTCAATTAACCATTTTAAAGTTTTCTCAGCATCTTCCACAGTTTCACATACTTCATCCGGCACGAAGCGTCTATTATCGGCATCTACAGAGTTTTTCTGATATTCACTGCACATATCCATAGTCAATTCTGTTATAATAAATCTTTCTGATTTTATATACATAACCACATTCCTCCAAATCCAATTTATATCTGCTTCAATAACTTTTTAATATTTTCCCTATGACTCACATATGCCTTAAGCATATCCATTAAATTGTCTTTAGACTTCATATAATCTTCAATGATTACTTCATTACTAAATCCAAGTCGTTTTAAAATTATCGCCGATACTACGTTGCCTCTATTTCATAAAATTTTCGCTCATTTTCATCTTTAGCTCATCAATTGGAGATAAGGTGACCACGGAAGTGTAAACGGTGATTCCTCTTGCATATTGAATCAGTTCAAGATACCATTCGGCACAGTATCGCAACTACCGTACCGACCTATTTGCCTTCTTCTTCACCGAAATCCATTGAGCAAATTCTTCTAGATCTTGTATCGTAGCAACACGGCCTGAACCAACTGTTCTACCACCCTCGCGGTTTTCTGTGGTAGGAATCAGGGTGATTTTGTGTGATTTTCAGGGCTTTTTCGATGGTTTTTTCTTTGATATGCGCCTTGTATCTGAGGTTTTACGGATTTTTGTTTTCATGGTGTTATCACGGAACGAATCCCTAATCCTATCTAACCATTGAATCCCTATATCTCTTTCTGCTTATATTTCTTAACCACATCTTGACCATTTTGGATAAGATAATAAGATATGGTTAAGATAATTTTATGAATAATATTATAAGAGCAAAAACGCCGAATATCAACAAAAATACATACGAACACAGAGCAGATTTTTCTGCTCCGCAATTTTACAGACAGTATATAATTTCTTCCATCACAATCTCCTCCACCCTCGCCCGAATGTTATTCATTCTCTTTAAAATCCAAACCTCAAAGAAATCCAAACTTTTACTCATAACCTCAATGAATACAGTGTTTTGAGGGGAAAAAGTTTGGATTTCTTTTTTTCTTCATCTCCAGCTATCATAATGATGGAGGTGATATAGATGAATTTATTTCATTCAGACAAAACTTATGAAGATCTTCTTCAGGACATGCAGAAGGATGGATACAGCCAGAATTATATGAAATGTGTTAGACGCGAAATCCGCTGGTTGGAAAACCATCAGAACATTTATCATTTTGCTTCTTTTGAAGCTGCCTGTCAGATAAGGGTGGCGCAGACTTCGTCCCCGGAAACACAGGCAAACCGAAAAACGATTTATAATCTTTTTCACCGTTACAGCAAATATGGTAGCTTATCAGAAGGGAAACGTAATCCGCTTTTCAGGTTCGGGGCATACACACAGTTGATCGGGGAGTTTAAAAGCCTGCTTGATATTTATGAAAAAGAAAGCTACAGGCGCGGCCTTAAAACGGGGACAGTAAGGGCCAGTATCTCTGCCTGCAGCGGCCTTTTATTAGCCTTGCAGTCCTCCGGCTTCCGGTCACTGGAGGATGTGACAGAGAGGGATGTCCTGGATTATTTCTCCCGCAAAAAGCTCAGCAGCAGCACAAAGGTTAATATCGCATCTGTATTTGAAGCACAGACGGGCAATTATTTCGATTCTGCCAGGCGCATCCTCACATACCTTCCCAATCTGCATCGCCGGCGAAAAAATATCCAGTATCTTACGGAAGAGGAAACCCAGGCTATTCGCAGCGTACTTTCCGACAGTGAGGGTGGGCTTTGCCTGCGCAACCGTGCCATTGGCACTATCCTTTATTTTACAGGGATGAGATCCAGCGATGTGGCCGCCCTGAAATTTTCCGACATAGACTGGAAGAAAGAGGAGATCCGGATCGCCCAGAAAAAAACTGGTGAAGAACTGCTCCTCCCCCTCACGGCGGCAGTCGGCAATGCTATTTTTGACTATGCCACACAAGAACGCCCCGACAGCAACGATGAACACATTTTTCTCTGTGGAACAACACCCTGTAGACCGATCAGCCCGGGCACAGTGGGAAATATAGCCCAAAAAGTATATGAAGCTGCCTCCATACGCCAAAACAAAGGTGACAGGAAAGGGGCGCATCTGTTCCGTCATAACCTGGCGGCTTCATTTGCCGGCTCCGGCATCCCAGCCCCTGTCATCAGTTCCGCTCTTGGACACAGCGATCCAGACTCGCTGAACCACTATCTTTCGGCGGATATCAGCCATTTACGGGAATGCGCAATCGGCATCAGAGAGTTTCCTGTCAGTGAGGAGGTGTTCCAATGGTGAGTTATCAATCCGGGTTTGCTGACCTTATAGAAAAGTATGTGTTTTACCAGGAATCGTCTGGTTCCTGGAGTGAAGTAAGGGCGCGAAATCTAAGGTACTTTGACCGTTTTTGTGCGGAACGTTTCCCAGGCAGGACCTTATGCCAGGAAATGGTTGATGCGTGGTGCCAGAAACGTGATACAGAAACAAAATCCTCCTGTATTACACGGACAGGGGTAATCCGCAGCTTTATCAGTTATCTCCAAAAGCGCAGGATGACAGACGTCCTGCCTATGCCGGTTCCGAAAGCAGAAAAAAGGACCCGGGTTCCACATGCATTCACAAGAGAAGAACTGCAAAATTTTTTCCATGAATGCGACAGCATAGTCCCTTATAAGCCCTCTCCCAAATTTCTCCTCCCCAAAATGACGTGCCCTGTATTTTTCAGGCTTCTATACAGCAGCGGCATACGGACAACAGAAGCCCGGAAACTGAAACGAAGCGAAGTCGATCTGGTACATGGGGTTCTTGACATTCATGAAACAAAAGGATACGCCCGGCATTATGTGGCCCTCCACGACAGCATGACAGACCTGCTGAAACAGTACGACCGGGAAGTGGAGAAAATTTATCCCGGGAGGACATATTTTTTTGAGAATGCGATGGGCAACGGTTATTCCAGGCAATGGGTGGTCTATATATTCCGAAAGCTGTGGGAAAAAGCAAACGGCAAAAACAACAGGCCCGTGGCGTATGAACTTAGGCATCATTATGCGGTAGAAAACATCAACCGGTGGGAGGAAGATGTCTTCGGGTTCAGCGAAAAGCTCCTTTATCTTTCAAAATCCATGGGGCATAGCGAAATAAACGCGACGTTATACTATTATTCCATTGTGCCGGGAATGTCTGATATCCTTCGGGAAAAAACGGAAACCGGCTTCAATGAGATCATACCGGAGGTGCCCGATGAAAAAGAATGATGAATCTGCCAAAATCGCATACTTTATTTCTGACTTTTTAAATACATATGCCCCAACTTTCCTTACAAACAGCAGACACACTTTGAAATCATACAAGGACAGCCTGGTTTTATACCTCTCATTTCTGGAAACGGAGAATATAAAACCCGACTGTTTCAGCCGGGAATGCTTTGAAAGGGCATGGCTTGAAAAATGGATACTCTGGCTGAAAGAAACCCGCCAGTGCAGCGCGGACACCTGCAATGTACGGTTGGGGTCACTGCGGGTATTCCTCGAATATCTGGGAGAGAAAGATATCGAATACTTATATCTTTATCAGGAAGCGAAAAAAATCAAACGGCAAAAATGCACCAAAAAGAAAGTATGTGGGCTTACACGGAATGCTGTTGCGGCAATGCTCTCCGCGCCGGATCTCTCAACAAGGACAGGGAAACGGGACGTTGTATTTCTGACTGTGCTTTATGCCACTGCAGGACGTCTTGACGAGATACGGTCCATAAAGATATCCCATATCCATTTGGATAAGCCAAAGCCCTACATTATACTTTTGGGAAAAGGCGGAAAAATGAGGACAGCGTATCTTCTTCCGCGTGCCGTTGCAAATATCCGTATATATCTGAAAGAATTCCATGGCGAGAAGCCAGAACCGGAAGCATATCTTTTTTATTCCCGTGTGGGAGGACGGAAAACAAAGCTTTCTGAACCCGCACTTGATAAGCGGATTAAGCTGTGTGCGAAAATCGCCCATGAGAAATGTCCGGAGGTGCCACTTGGCGCACATGCCCACCAATTCAGGCATGCGAAAGCATCCCACTGGCTTGAGGATGGCATTAGTATTGTTCAGATCAGCTTTCTGCTTGGCCATGAGCAGTTAGAAACAACAATGAAATATCTTGATATAACAACGGAAGAAAAAGCAAGCGCCCTTGCCACTTTGGAGATGGAGAGAGAAAAATCTCCGAATAAAAAGTGGAAAAACAACGATGGAACATTGTCTGGCTTCTGCGGCCTGTAAGTATACGTTCAAAAAGAAATCCAAACTTTTTCCCTTCAAAACACTGCATTCATTGAGGTTATGAGTAAAAGTTTGGATTTCTTTGAAGTTTGGATTTTAGGAAGAATGAATAACATTCGGGCGAGGGCAGAGGAGATTGTGAGGGAAGAAATTATTTATTGCTTGTGAGCAAAAAGTAGCAGGAACAAAATAAAAAAGTTCTTGCTACTTTTTATCATATATATGCTGATTTATCATTGGAAAAAGAGTATTATGTATTTATGATGATTTGAAGGAGGGAATCTGATGCAAAAAAGTGTGCAAGACATTATGGAAAAAATAGGAATTAGAGAGTTATTTGCGGTTCCACATGGGAAATTGCAGGGTAGTACCGTGCTTGCTACAAATGGAAAAGAGAATATGACGGTTTCACAAATGCTGAAGTCAACAGCATATTTAATTAGGTTTATAAAAGATAACTTTGATGTTGACGAAAACCGATATTCGGTTACTATAATTTTCTTAAAATCCGTGCAATTGGTCTTAAATAATGGAAGTGCAGATAAGCCGACTAAAGAAGATGCACATATCATTATAGATGTTATGCATGAGATAGCTGATATACATGCTAAGAGCGAAGGAGAAAAGAAATTAAATGAAGAAATAGCGGCAGCATTAAGTCTTTTGATTGAGACGTTGAAGTAGAAAAATATTTGAATTTTAAATTACAGTATTTGAATATTCAAATTGATTATTTGGGAAAATAATGATATGATTTAAAATATACGATAAGAAGTAAGGACAGCTTCTTATAATCGGATGTATGGCGCAAAGGGCGCTTCTGATAAGAACTATTATTTATTATGAAACGCTGATTTGTAGAAAGCAAGAGGAACTATATTATGGCAATCAGTTATAACGGACTATGGAAGTTATTGATCGATAAGGGTATGAAAAAGGGTGACTTATGTAAAAGTACGGGGTTAAGTTCCAGTACTATGGCGAAAATGACAAATGGAGAGTCTGTGAATTTATCTGTTTTGGAGCGTATATGTGAAAAATTGGATTGTGATTTTGCAGATTTAGTAAATTATAAAAGAACGCAGGAGGAAGCTGATAAGGATGAGTAACGATAAAATCAGTGATGTTGGAATTAATATAGCAGAAAAAGCGACTGTCATTTGGAATGTGGCAGATATGCTTCGGGGACCGTTTAAGCCACATGAATATGGACTTGTCATTTTACCTATGACAGTAGTCAAGAGATTTCATGATTGCTTACTGCCTACTCATGATAATGTGCTTGCACAGTATGAAAAAGTGAAGCATTTGGCGGTCATTGATGGTTTTCTGACAAGAGCATCCGGCTATCAGTTTTATAACACAAGTAAATTTACATTTGAGACGCTTTTAGCTGATCCGGATAATATAGAAACAAACTTTAAAGACTATTTAGCCGGTTTTTCTGCAAATGCGCAGGATGTATTATCTAAGTTTGACTTTGATAATATTATCAAAAGAATGGTGGAGAGTAATACATTATATCTGATTATTAAGGAGTTTAATTCTGAAAAAGGTTATTTAGGTGCTGATAAAATCAGCGCTGTGGATTGTGGGTATATTTTTGAAGACTTAGTGCGCCGATTTTCAGAGTCATTTGGAGAGGAAGCAGGAGCACATTTTACCAGCAGGGATATTATTTACCTTATGACAGATTTGCTGCTTGCGGATGCTAATTTAGACGCAGGCGGAATGACAGTCTATGATATGACAATGGGAACATCTCAGATGCTTTCCTGTATGGAGGAGAGAATCCATGATTTGAACAGCGATATAGAGGTTACCTGTTTTGGACAGGAGTTTAATCCTTCTACTTATGCGATAGCAAAAGCAGATATGATGATTCGGGGTGGAGATCCGGACAATATGAGGTTCGGAGATACCTTGTCTGACGATCAGTTTGAAGGTTTTACATTTGATTACTGTATTTCCAATCCGCCTTTTGGAATTGACTGGAAACGCGAACAGAAAAAGGTGGAAGAAGAAGCTGTAAGAGGTGAACAGGGCAGATTTGCGCCCGGACTTCCTAAAATCAGTGATGGACAGCAACTATTTGTGTTAAATGGGCTTTCTAAGCTTGCACCGAATGGGAAGATGGCAATTATACAGAATGCATCTGCTTTATTTTCAGGAGATGCAGGTAGTGGTTCGTCAAATATTAGGCAGTATATATTAGAAAATGATTGGTTGGATGCAATTATACAATTGTCAACAAATCAGTTCATGAACACAGGAATTGGTACATATATATGGATTTTGAGAAAAAATAAGCCTTCACATAGAGCGGGGAAAGTCCAATTAATAGATGCATCGCATTGTTTTGAAATAAGACGTAGAGCAATTGGTACAAAACGTAGTGATATCACCGATGCTTGCAGAGAATTGATAAGTAGAGCATATGGTGAATATCAAAATAATGCTATTTATGGAAATGTTAATGAGATATATTGTGAAAGCAAAATATTTGACTCAGAAGAATTTGGCTATAATAAAGTTGTAGTTGAACGTCCTATGAGAGATAAGGACGGTAATCTTGTGATAAAAAATGGAAAGGTACAGCCTGATATTACTCTGCGGGATACAGAAAATATCCCACTTTCGGAGGAAATTGACAAATATTTTGAACGTGAAATTTTGCCATATATACCGGATGCATGGATTGATAAAAAGAAAATTAAAGTTGGATATGAAATTCCAATGACGCGGTATTTTTATAAATTTCCCAAGGTGGAATCAGCCAGCGAAATTGCCAGAAGGTTGGAGAGATTGGAAGCTGAAATAGCTGAATCATTAAAGATATTGTTTCATACGGAGGATTAATTATGAGTCAAGCTATGAAAGATAGCAATTGCGAATGGATTGGAGATATCCCCCAAAGTTGGAATTTAACAAATATAGGGAATATTTATGATGCAAGGAATGTTAAGGTTAGTGATTTGGAGTACGAACCATTGTCAGTAACGATGGATGGTATTGTACCTCAGCTTGCATCGGTTGTGAGGTCAGATGATAGATATAATCGGAAGTTGGTTAAAAAAGGTGACTTTGTTATTAACAGTCGTTCTGATAGACGTGGAGCATACGGTATTGCACCACAGGATGGATCATGCTCTTTAATAAATATAGTACTTCAGCCGCATATGGTTGAGAATATTGAATATTATAACTATATGCTTTGCTCTAAGTTCTTTCCAGATGAGTTTTATAGATGGGGGAATGGAATCGTAGCTGATTTATGGACAACAAGATGGGATAGTATGAAAAGAATCCCGCTGCCAGAGCCGAGTGAAAGAGAAAAAAGGCGAATAATATGCTTTTTAAATGAAAAATGCAAGAAAATAGATGCTGTAATTTCGAAAACTATAGATTCAATTGGCGGATATAAAAAGCTTCGTGAAGGAATTATTACAGAGGTTATAACAAATGGGTTAAAAAAAGATAGGGTGCGAATTCAAAGTGGTATAAAGTGGTATGGCGAAATACCACTGGATTGGAAAGTAATAAAGTTGCGCCGAGTATTTCATATTAAGAAAGTAATTGCCGGGCGGGCGGGATTGACGGTATTATCCGTAACACAGCGAGGTATAGTGCCGAAAGATATTAGCAAAAATGAGGGACAAATGGCAACAGATTATAGCAATTATCAAATGCTTAATATTGGCGAGTTTGTAATGAACCATATGGATTTGCTTACTGGCTGGGTTGACGTTTCTAAGTACAATGGTGTAACAAGTCCTGATTATAGAGTATTCATGTTGAATGATGAGAGCATAAGCAATTCAAGATATTACTTATATATGTTTCAAATGTGTTATTTTAACAAGATATTTTATAGTCTTGGTCAAGGGGTTAGTGAATTCGGGCGTTGGCGTTTGCAAGCTGATAAATTTTTGGATTATCAAGTTTTAGTTCCATCTTATGAAGAACAATGTGAAATCGCAGATTATTTGGATACAAGAATCAAAGAGATTGACTTATTAATTATGGCTAAAGAAAAACTTGTTTTAGAGCTACAAGAATATAAAAAAATGCTAATATATGAATATGCCACAGGAAAAAAAGAAGTGCCACAGGAATAGCAAGCATAAGGTGCAGTATTTATCCGTAGCATGAAATAGATTGGAAGGAGACTGGATGGACAACAAAAATGAAATGATAGAAACAAATCAGTCGTTGGATACATTGATTGCTAATTCGATTGATTTAATACAATATGCGAGACAACTTGTTGCAAAACAGGTAAACTTGGTGCAGCTTATGACATATTATTCTCTTGGCAAATGGATTGTAGAGGTACAGCAGGAAGGGCAGGAGCGTGCTCAATATGGGAAAAAGGTTATAAAAGCTTTGTCTGATCACTTGACAGAAAAGTTTGGCAGAGGTTTTTCAAAGGCAAATTTAGAATTTTTTAGACGTTTTTATTTGAATTATGAAGATCGAATTGCCGAAACAGTGTTTAGGCAATTTGCAATCGAAAAAACTGAAACAGTGTTTAGGCAATTGGAAGAAAATCCGCCATTTATTGTGTCTTGGTCGCATTATTTACAGCTTATGCGAATTGAAAATAAAGAGGAACGAAGTTTTTATGAGATAGAATCTGCTAAATCTGGATGGGGAATCAGAACATTGCAAAGGCAATATAATTCCAGCTTGTATGAAAGACTGGCACTTAGCAGAGATAAGGATGCCGTAATGCGATTGGCAAGAGAGGGAAATGTAATTGCTAATCCAAAGGATATTGTGAAACAACCTACTGTATTAGAGTTTCTTGGCTTGGAGGAAAAAGCAGAATATTCTGAAAGTGATTTGGAAACCGCTATCATCGATAAGCTTCAAAAGTTTTTGCTTGAGTTGGGTAAGGGTTATCTCTTTGAGGCAAGACAAAAACGATTTACTTTTAATGAAGACAATTATTATGTAGATTTGGTCTTTTATAATCGACTTTTACGTTGTTATGTTTTGATTGATTTAAAAGTAGACAAGCTGACGCATCAGGATATCGGACAGATGCAGATGTATGTGAATTACTATGACCGATATGAAAAACTTGATGAAGAAAATCCGACAATTGGCATTCTGATGTGTAGGGAAGCGAATGATGCACTGGTAGAGATTACTCTGCCCAAAGATGCGAATATTTATGCTTCTCAATATAAACTTTATTTACCGGATAAAAAGTTATTGCAGGATAAGCTCAGACAATGGATTGCGGAGGAAGAATCATGAGCATAACAGTTACTACAGAAAAACAATTTGAATCAGATATTGAAACTTTTCTTATATCAACTGAAGGTGGATATACACAGGGAAATGGAACATACAATCCCAAGTTGGGTTTATATCCGAATAAACTGATTGCTTTTATTCAACGTACTCAACCGAGGGAGTGGGCGGCATTTGAACGGCAGAATGATATAGATCCTGTGCGCAAATTCTGTGTTGTTTTTAATAATGCCTGTGATATGGATGGAGTGCTGCATGTCTTGCGAAACGGATTCAAGCACAGGGGCACTACCTTTAAAGTCTGCTATTTTAAGCCGGAGTCTGCGTTGAATGATACAGCAGGGATTCAATATGCGGAAAATGAAGTAGAGTGCTATCGGCAATGGTATTATTCCGCAGACACGAAAAAGTCGGTGGATATGGTTCTTGTGGTAAATGGGATTCCGGTGTTTGCTTTTGAACTGAAAAACCAGTACACAGGGCAGAATGTGGATAATGCCAAGACCCAATGGATGTATGACAGAGACCCGCGAGATATATGTTTTCAGTTTAATAAGAGAAATTTAGCATATTTTTGCGTAGACCATACGGAAGTTTGGATGACAACAAAGTTGGCAGGGAAATACACCTGCTTCTTACCTTTTAATCAAGGCTCTAATGGAGCAGGGGCTGATGGCGGGGCAGGAAATCCGCCCAATCCGGACGGATATCCTACAGCTTACCTTTGGGAAAATGTATTTCAGAAAGATAGTATGTTGGATATTATCCAGAAATTTATCAATTTACAGAGAAAGAAGACATTGATATTTCCACGTTACCATCAGTTAGATGTAGTTCGGAAACTTATTGCAGATGTACGGATAAATGGAGCCGGGAAAAATTACCTGATTCAGCATAGCGCAGGTTCGGGTAAGTCTAACTCTATTGCGTGGACAGCATACCGCCTTGCATCGCTTTTTGATGGAAATAACAAGCCGATATTTTCCAGTGTGATTGTTGTGACAGACCGAACTGTATTAGATACGCAGCTTCAGGAGACAATTTCGGGATTTGACCATAAGTTAGGTGCAATAGAAACCATAGGAGAAGATAAAAATTCTCAGGATTTGAAAAATGCAATTAATGACGGTGTGCGCATTATTGTTACGACTTTGCAAAAATTTCCTGTGATTTATACGGAAGTTGATAAGGCAAATGGAAGATGCTTTGCCGTGATAGTAGATGAAGCACATTCTTCTCAGACGGGCAGTTCGGCGCTTAAATTAAAGACTGCGCTGGCAGATACGGAAGAAGCCCACGACAAACGCATGTGTAAATAAATTGTGAACATGCCTCTTTTCTGGTAAAATAAAAGAAAAGGGGCGTTGTTTATGGAAGAATTATTAAATTGGATGGAATATATTGAAGATGTGCGTCAAAAAAAGAAAGTCCGGCATTTGCTAAAGGATATTCTTGTGATTGTTTTGTTTGCCACACTCGCAAATGCAGATGACTGGGTAGAAATTGCGCTGTTTGCTCAGGTGTATGAAGAGTATCTTAAAAAATATATAGAGTTAAAGAATGGCCCGCCGTCTCATGATACGATACAGCGAGTAATGGGGATGATTTCGCCGGATATTCTCCAACAGCTTTATGGAAAATGGCAAGACCTGCTGAACAGGGAAGAAGGCGAAGCACTGAAAAAGATCATCTGTATAGATGGAAAAACAATGCGTTCTAACAAACAGGGAAAAGAGAAGCCGTCTCATATTGTAACCGCATGGAGCCGTGAAGACGGTTTCAGCCTAGGACAGAAAGCAGTGAGTGAAAAGAGCAATGAGATTACAGCAATTCCGGAACTAATAGAAAGGTTACAAATAAAGGGACAGATCATTACGATAGATGCAATGGGAACGCAGACAGCGATCGTAGAAAAAATCCGGGGAAAAAGGGCAGATTATGTGTTGGCATTAAAAGGAAACCAAGGGAGCTTATATGAAGAAGTAAAAGAGTATTTTGCAGATGAAGAATTAACCAGAGAGATAGAAAAATCAGGAAATTATAAGAAAACGAAAGAAAAGGCCCACGGGCAGATAGAGACACGGGAATATTACCAGACAGAAGATATCCGATGGATGATACAGAAAAAGGATTGGAAAGGGCTGAAAAGCATAGCGATGGAAAGAAAAAGCATAGAAAAGAATGGGAGAAAGAAAACGGAATACCGCTATTTTATCAGCAGCCTAAAAGGAGACATAGAAACCATAAGCCGGGCAGTAAGAGGGCATTGGAGCATAGAGAGCATGCACTGGCATCTGGATGTAACATTTCGAGAAGACGCAAACGCAACACTGGATAAAATGTCAGCGCAGAATCTGAATATAATCAGGAAATGGAGCTTAAGCATATTAAAGCTGATGGAGCTTACAAAAAAGAAATTATCAATGAAGAAAAAAAGGTTTGTAATAAGTCTGTCACCAATCAAATATTTGGAGGAAGTACTGGACTTTTAAAAAATTACAGTTGGAAAAATTTGAATGGTAGAACGTTTCATGCGTTTGTCGTGGATTTTGGAGATTTTTATCTTGACGGGACAATGAGGATTTGTTATAATATTTTCTGTTGGAACATATGAGAATTGATGTTTTAAGCAATGATGTTCAATGATGTTTCGTCATGGCGCAGTAGCCAAGTGGTAAGGCATGGGTCTGCAACACCCTGATTCACCGGTTCAAATCCGGTCTGCGCCTTAGAAAAACCGACGTGTTTACGTCGGTTTTTTTATGTCATGTGTTATTTTGTGCTGCATAGTTTTGAAAATGTTCATTTGAATTTACAATTGCTTTATTTTAAGCTTCAAAGCTGAATTTATGCATGTAAACTTGACTTAGCGCGTAAACATGTTATTATTATAAGGGAATATTTTGTAAAAAAGGGAGATGATAGAAGGCATGGCAAATCTGAAAAGCAGATTCA
>ERZ808044.1117-NODE-1117-length-17701-cov-13.305436_pt1 | contig 17701 bp, 19 predicted proteins | sample MGYA00380195_ERZ808044 | MGnify/ENA primary metagenome ERZ808044 (study PRJEB31490, sample SAMN06133423) | mouse gut metagenome | isolation source: Z7_2 | host: mice | place: China: Chengdu | collected 2015-05 ...
TCTTTCGGGTGGTTTTATCCTTTTTGTTTTGGTTAACTATAAGGATATGATATCATAAAACCTACGAAAGGGTTATTTTTTAATATAAAACTTTCAACTCTCAAGTTTCATTAGAATTTATACTATCCATACTCATGTTCAGCTCCTCCTCTGCAGGAATATTTCCGTGAAAAGTTCTAAAGCATCAAACAGCCCCTGCTGGTAAGCAGCCCTTCCATATTCGGAAGCGCTTGCATTGCTGTCCTCCAACGCATCATTAATCAGCTCTCATTGTTCTAATGTGAACATGTCTTTCGCCAGTCTGTCAGTTATTGCTTCGGCTTTCTCTTTTGATTTTTGATATTCCTGGTCTTTTCTCAGGGCATCTTCCAGGGCTGTATCCAGCCTGTTTCGGATAAACTGTTGTAGAACCGTGTGTTGGATTTCTGACTCCATACCTGCATCTGATCCTTTGTCAAATTCTATATCCGACTCTTCATCAGATTTTGTATACGGATTCTGTTCTTCCTGTGTCTTATGATTATCGGGAACCTTGCTGTTTACAGTCTGGTTCCTTTCCCGGCAGATATTTTGAAACAAATCGGTGACTAACAGAAAGCCTGCCTGCAGTCCCAGTTCCATATATACGCTGGCATTTTCATTCACCAGATCATTTGCTGCGGATAACAGCACCGAAACTCCGTCTTCATCATATTGCCTGGCAACCTTTTCGTAAGCCAGATCTGCATCATCCAGACGTGCCTCGTAACTGCGGTCATCCCGGTCTGGAACCATGCCGTATAACAGATAGTCTGCAACACCTTTTACCGTTGCCCTCTCAAATATTTTCTCTGCAAATTTCATCCTGTTTTCCTTTCCAAAAAGAAAGGTACAGCCTAAGCCATACCTTCCCATTCTCTTATCTGATTATTCTTTTTGTAATCCATACAGTAAATATGCCACGCCTTTTGGATGGCGGTCATCAAACCAGTGCCAAAGTTCGGTCCTTGTAATCCCGGCCGGGAATGTGTTCCCCTGCAGTGTAAATGGTTCTGCAAAAAATTCGTCTCCTGATTCCGGAACCTCCAAGGGGATGGCAAGCTCCCGCCACATGGCTTCTATCACCCGCCTGCATAAAGCGGATTCCTGGTCATAGTCACAGCCGTCTCGGTTTACGCATTCACTGCAGAGCAGTAAGCGCTTGCCGCAGGATGGACAGGTTGTCAGATATCCTTGTGATGCCGTGTCCCACAGGACCGAAACTTCTTTATCGCAGTGCGGGCATAGTTCGTAAATTAATTCTCTCATGGCAATTCTCCCTGTAATGAGATAGGTCAAAGACCCCGTTGCAAACAACGAAGCATCAAAATTGCAGCGTTGCAGAGCAACGAGGTATTTGGTCTACACTCCGTTTCGGTCGTTGCTAAACAAGTGCCACTGGCACTTAGCAACTCTCGCGGCAGTCGCCAAATGTGCATGCAAGCATGCCCGCTTGGCTCGTTGCTCGCGGAAATAAGCGGTTACGCAATCATCTCCAGGAACTGCTCTTCTGTCAGGACAGGGATGTTCAGCTCCTGGGCTTTCTTAAGCTTGCTTCCAGCCTTTTCCCCACAGATCAGGTAATCTGTCTTTTTCGTCACAGAGCTTCCGGGCTTTCCGCCAAGTTCCAGGATCTTCGTGTTGATACCGTCGCGGGTGAAATGCGTAAGCTTTCCTGTAGCTACAACCGTGCGTCCCATAAATGGATTCTCTTTTACTTCTTTCATGATGTGTTCCTCCTTTGATTTGAATGTTAGTTCTTTTTGTAATTCTTTCCATAAACTTAAGTTTTCTTCATTGGAAAACCATGTGTGGATGTTGTGATTCAGTGTTTCCCCGAAATCCTCCAGTGCAGTAAAATCATAACTGCCGACAGCAGCATGTTCAAAGTCATTAAGGCTTCCAGAAAATACGTTATTTAAGATACGGCTCTTAGTGCGGCCGACCATGGGAATGTCCATTGCTACCAGAAAATGTACGAAATCAGTCTCCCGGCTCTTGGTAATGGCACTCCAGAGACGTTCATAGGATTTCTCGCCAACCCCGTCCAGTGCAAGGATATCTTCGCGGTACTGGTCCAGATGATACAGATCCTGAAAGGAATCCAGGTATCCAAGCTCTAAGAACCGCTCCAACGTAGCGGAGGAGAGTCCTTCGATATCCATTGCTTTTTTACTTACGAAATGCTCAAACTTCCGCAGGATCTGGCTGCCACAGACCGAATTGCTGCAGTGGACAGTCTCTACGATCCTGCTGTCACTGGTTTTTCGCCGTTTAATCCAGGTAGCCGACTTGCAGCACGGACAGAGCGGCGGGACGGTATCCTGGTATCTTCCGCGGTCCAGATTTTCCTCAATATGCGGGATAATCATGTTCCGTTTGGAGATCAGGATCCTGCATCCCGGAACCAGCTCCAGGTTCTTAATAAAGCTTAAGTTGTGAAGAGATGCCCTTGACACTTCGCAGCCGTCGATCTCAACCGTATCAAAAATGCCGACCGGGGCAATTTCCCCGAAGCGGGTAGGCGTCCATTCGATTTTCCGAAAAATGGTTTCGTACTGCTCATCCTCGAACTTGTAAGCAAGCCCATCCTTATAGTGATGTCCGGTTCTGCCACAGCTTCTGGAGTAGCTGAAGCTGTCAAAAACAGCAACAATTCCATCAATCGGAATATACCGTTTTGTTGCTTCTGTTACCAGCATGTCGATACTGTCATTAATCAGTTCTTCTGACGGTGCCGGCCCTTCTATGGAAATATAGGGGCAGGTATCAAAACCCAGCTCTTTTAAGAGCGAAAGACGTATCTGCCTGCTGTCGCTGTAGGGGCTTTCATCCAGTCCTTCTAATACATTGAACGGGGAGAAATAGACGCAGCGCTTTTCGCAGGTTTTCGGATTCAGGCTCCGTACCGTGCCTGAGACAAGATTGCGTGCATTCCGGGATTTCTTCCCATTGCTGTCTGTGAGTGTTTCCTTCAGGCGTTCAAAGTCATTGGTGTGGATATAAGATTCCCCAGTGATGGTCAGACGCTTCTGGTAGGGGATTGATAATGGGACATTCTGATAGGCAGGGAGATTATGGGTGATCTCTTCCCCGGTTTCCCCATTTCCACGGGTGGATGCCTGTATCAAATGCCCGTCCTCGTACACCAGCTTGGTTGTCAGCCCGTCCAGCTTCAGCATCAGTAATGCATGGTTTCTGGCAAGAAGTGCAGTGATCTCCGATACCTGCTTGGTCTTATCTAAGGAAAGCAGGGGGATGGGATGCTGTACCTTTTTCAGGCTGCTGACCGGGTAATAGCCGACCGTCTGAGTTGGGGAACTGGATAAGATGAATCCAGTCTCCGATTCCAGATTTTGAAGCTCGTCAAACAGCCGGTCATATTCCTTGTCTGTGATCGTTGGTGCATTTAAGTTATAGTAAGCGTGCCTGTGCTCATTTAATTCCTGCACCAGAGAAGTAATTTTCTGAATCTGGTTCATAATAGTTGTCCTTTCTTTTGTTGATTTTGGGATAATTCTAAATTCTAAGAAATGGTTCCGGGTGAATGCTGGAACAGGCTCTCATAACCGCCTAAATCCTGTCCGGATCTGCTGTAGTAATAGACATGGTCGGAAAGATAATCCTCTGGTTCCAAAGCTTCCCGGTTGACCTCCTGTATCATCTGATCCAGCTGCTCTTTGGAAGGGGCCTTGGATTCTGGAAGCAGGAGTACTTCATGGGTACTGCTTGGGAGAATATAGAAATCATCCCCCAGGAAATCCGCAATCTTATCCATCAGATTTTTACAAGTCATCAGGACAGCGCCGCCTGTTGAGAACTCATTTGTTAAATAATACAGGGCGTCATGCCAGTTATCATCAGATAATGCAGCATAATCTTCCTTGTCTAAAAGATCACGCTCCAGAAGAAACTGATCCAGGCTGCCAAATTTTATTGGCAGCAAACGGTTATAATTTGCCATAGCCTGCTGATGCAATGTCAGGGTATCAACACCCCATCTCCTTATTAAGTCATCATTCACCGGCATATCCATGAACCTGTTGCCTGCGTTTCCCATGAAATAGAAATAAACGATAGACAAGTCTTGGAATGGGATATGTGGAACTGTTTCCAAGAATGCGCGGTTTTTCTCTGTGTTGACTAGCTTCATAATGATCCTGCTTTTTGCGGTGGAAAAATCAAAGAGTTTCTTTTCATCCACCTGCATTGCAGGCAAAGAGTGGTACAACTTGGCAAGCATGTCAATGACTGCATCAAGATCCTTTGTCATCTGGTAAAATTCGTAGTATTCTTCCAGATAGATCGTAGGAGATGTATTCGTAGCAGGATTGTTGAAGACAATTCCGTACCTAATCTGCCCATTGGATTTCAATTTCTTTGTGATGCTGAGACTGGCATTGCCGATATCCCTGCTCTGTAAGCCCTGTAAAACTTCTCTTCTAAATGTTTCGTATGTCATTTGAGACCTCCTTTTCTTGTGGTGTCATCCGGAGGGATTGATGCTTCTCCTCCTTCTGTCTGCGTTCAGGCAAAAAAAGAGAATGTACACCATAAGCGTCCATTCTCTAACATCCCATAAGATATAAAAAGCTGTCTGTTCTCATCTTATGTCTGACAATAAAAAAGCCAGAAGATGCTGCACTGGGGCAGAATTCTCCTGACTTAACATACAAACCTAAACTGCGTGTGAAATCCTTTCCGGACTGACACAAAAATAATTACAATATTATCTTACCACTATATCTAGCTTGTGTCAAATGATAATATACAAAATATGGTGTTCTGTGTGAATATAAAACGAAATATAGGGGATACTACATACTAGAATCTGGAAATAATGATAGAGCAATGAAAGTTCCGCTTGAATAAAGAACATAAGTTCTGTATAATGGAATAAATACGAAGAGATAAAAAGAATGGGGAGGATAAGACAGATGATGAATGTATTTAGCGTATGCCCTGAATATGAAACAGGGCATTTTAAGATAAGGAAACTGAAGGCGGAGGATGCAGACGAACTGTTTCTTTGCTATTCCGACCAGGAAGCAGCACGTTTTTTTAATGGGGACTGCTGTGGGGATGATTTCTATTATACAGATAAGGATAAGTTCCGGGAATGTGTGAAGTACTGGCTGAGCCGGTATGAAGCACGGGATTTTGTCAGATGGAGTATCCAAGATAAGGAAACGAAGTCTCTGATTGGGACTGTTGAGGTATGTCCGTCCTTAAAATATGCAGTTGATGGTAAGATGATGGGGATTCTGAGGATAGATCTGAAATCTGAATATGAAAAACAGGCTGTACTGGAAGAACTGATGGATATTTTGATAGTACATATTTATGAGGATTTTCAGGTTGCATCTGTTATCATGAAGATTCAAAAAGACGCAGAAGAGAGGCAGAAACTAATCAAAAAATATCAATTTGTATCCGCAAAAGAAGAATGCAATATCTCTCTGGAGGACTATTATATCAGGTATTGTTAGCAATAAGGGATGTGCAGCGACGCATAAGGCAAATGCTGCAATGCGGTTGCCGTGCGCGTGAGTTTCGCAGGTAAAACCACGTTTTATATGTGTAGAAAAGAGCCGCCCAATATGAGCGGCTCGGAATATTTCCTTAAACACAGTTTGTTTCTGTACACTCCTCAAAATATCGGTCCGCAATATAACCTGCAGACTCTGCCCATAAAGTGTTGTCCGTGTTCTGAAGGGCTTTGTATGTTTTGGATTCATAAAAAGCCAAAGTCGCATCTGGAAAATTTAACCCGGTTGTTTCCTGAATAATATCAATCACATCCCGAATTTGGATGCACATATTCATAGTAATATCTTTTCCGTTAAAAAAGTATTTTCCTTCCATCATGAGAGAACCTCCTTGCGAATTTCGAATTTCAAATGTTTCAAAGCATGCGACGTATGGAAAGACACCTGATTATTTACTTTGTTATACCGCAATCTTTCTACAGCTTCACTGGATTTCAAAATACCAGACATATAAAGCTGGACAGTCTCCATCGTATTATCATCTGCAATTATAGCAAAAAGTTCGCGCCTATCCAATAGGAAAAAGCAAATTACGGTTTTTGGGGCTTTGCTGACAGTAATGAGCCGCCCTGAAACAAGCGGCTCAGTATATATTTGCGTTTTTTGATTTATTACAGGTTGGAAATTGGAAGATCCAACTCCGTAATTGACCATTCGATCCAATCACCATGTATGACAGCCCTGGCGCTGAACCCGCTCAGGTAGGTGTTTTCCTGCTCTTCCTCTGTCTGGGAAATGTGATCCAGAGTCATTCGGTAGCTTTTCTCCATTTTCTTGTACAATTCCTGATAATCTGTAGATACAGACGGATCATTCAGACCGTCTCCATAGCTGCATAATACGTATATCTTCATACATCATTCCTCCTCATTTGTCAATCATTCATTCAGGGAATAAGGATCTTCAAAGCAGTGAATTTCAATTACTGTATCTTCTAAAAGCGTATCCAGCATTTCCAGTGTATTCGCAGGATATCCCAGCTCGGCAAAGCGTTCCAGCAGGCTGGTCTCTGAAGGAAACATTTCCCCATATTCCAGTTTCTTGCCTACGGGAATATCTGCTGGCGTCAGATAGGATTCGTCTTCGATGGACACAGCATAGTGGTCGGGGAAATACTGGCCGGAATGGTCGGTATTGATATAAATATTACACCCCGGTTCTATGCTTTGCATGGCAAAATCCACCTGATAGGCTTCGGCAATCGCATGGTATGCATCATAAAGCGGGGACCATGCTGCCGAAGTACCAAGAAGGATATTGCCATCATTCCGCTCCATATAGATAACCGTTCCTCTTAAGAAGATACCATCCGTGGATATATTTTTTAACCGGAACAGGTTGCCGATCCATGCAAGGTCTTCGTTGCGGCAGAAAACAATGGATGTTTCCAAGTCTTCCCATAGTGCAGTCAGATATTCTGGATGCGATTCCGAATAGAAATAGACATCATCACAGCAGATGTTTGCCATTACCCATTCACCTCCAGTTCTCCCATTATGCTTTGAATGATTTTAGTATTCTTTATTAACTGTTCGATTTCATCAATGACCAGATCCAGTGTTACATTATATGCAGTGTTGGAATCTTCCTTTTTATTGTAGATTTCATATGCTTTATCCAGAAGATTCTTTTCTTTGGCAAGGGTTTCATATGGAAGATTACATAAACCAGATTCCTCTTGTCTGCGGTCAATACAGCGGGTAATAAAATCAACTTCCCAGTAAAAGCGGAGTTGCCTGCGGTATATTTCTTCTATTTCCTGATCCGACAGGTGGGCTGTTGTTTTCAGTTCCATATTGGTATTCATATTCCTTCTCCTTTCGTAATTTTGTGTTTATAGAGTCCTTTGAATTCGGGTAAAATAAAAATTTGCCCCAAAGATCTAATTCCTGATTTGTCCAGACTTCATTTCTTAAAATTTGTCCAGTTAAAGTATTATAGGTAACAGGTTCCGCCTCCGGATTGTCCAGATCAAACACCAGGCAGGTTTTCAGGTCAATGTACGGCCATAAGGCACATTCTATTTTCCGCCGCAGTTCCAGAGCCATCTGGTAAAGCTGGTCTGAATTGTAGGTTCTGGAAATACAGGAACTCATCTGCCTTTCCATGCCGGAATCTGCGATCACCTGGTTGATGACAGAAATCTGCTCATCTATGAAGTCCGGGTTAAGGATTAGTCGGTCTGTGAGGACTGTTTTCACAAATGCCGTCGCAGTACCGCCAATCTGCCGGAGCAGAGCTTCATATGGCTGCCGATAATAGGTTCTCAGGACATCCGGGGGTACGGCCTCCCGGTTTTTCTTTAGGGTGGAAAGCAGCTTTTCAAGGCTGCTTCCCAGTTCCTGGATCTTTGTCAAGCGCACATCACCCCACTCTCCGTAGAAACGGTTTCGTATCTGAGATGGTAAATGGTATTACAGGTCTCAAACTTTATGCCGTCCTCCGCCACTTCCATAATCTTTAAGACCATAGAAGTTGTAAAGAGCTGGTGACGGGTACGGATCCATGCATGTTCTCCGATACAGAGAGGCAGGGACGGGGTGCCGGTCATGGTGACGATTGCTTTCTTGACTTTCTGTAATGGTTCTTTTCGGTGTCTTTTCATAGTAAATATCTTCCTTTCTTTGGGTGATTGTGTTATATTTCTAAGCTACAGCATAGTTTAAGCGGTAGCATCCCTGGGCTGTCCTGAGATACTGGTCCGGATGCTCATAGATGGTTGCCCGGATGCGATCCTCATAGTGTGGGTTTTTCCGTGCTTTGGGATGATCCCGCAGCAGGTCATACAGATCCGATAATGCGGCTGTCCCGCCGATACTTTCCATGGTCATCCGGATCAGATGGTGCCAGGTGATGGTCTGAAGGTCTGTACAGCTTACCGACAGGCAGCCTTCCTGCCTGCTGGAAAAGGGAACCGTCAGGGAATCGGCTTTCTTAAGTATCAGCACATATTCCGTGACGACAGGTATAAACGGTTTCTTGTACCTGCGGTTATCTGATACGCAGTTGAACTGGCCTTTTACAAGAAAAGATTCAAATTCGCCCATGCGCATCAGATCGTTCTGCATGCTGTAGAAATGGCCGTCTTTCCGGATGTCCCCCACCAGTACTGCGAGCCTGCCGTCTTTCCGTAATGCAAAGAAGAACTTCCGGATACAGTAATTTAATTTTTCCAGAAAGTCCTGATAGTTCTCACATCTCGACAGGTCATCCGGGTGGGGCCTGCCCCACATATTTCCGCTGTATTTGATGATGTCATGGTACGGCGGATGGAAAAAGACCAGGTCGGCCGAGTCCTCCACATCATTTCTTAACGCGTTCCAGTTCCCATAGCCGTAAGCAGGTGCAGGATTCAGGTCGTAAAGCAATGACCGTACCTGGAAATGGTCTGCCACAGCCTGGGAAGTTCCGGAACCGCTCATAGGATCCATCAGGGTAAATTGGCTGATGTCTTTGCCGTAATAACGCTTGCAGTCCAGGACATAGCGCAGGATGGAAGCAACCACTTCCGGAGAGCAGTTGCCTCTCCAGTGGCTGTCCCCGCCGTTTCCGCGCTCCGGAAATGCCATAAAGGAAGTAAGCTCTTTGCCTACCCGTTTCCGCAGTCCCTCCGTGCCGAGCATTCCAGCGATGGCCTGCCATTCTGTACCAAATTCCTTTTGCAGAATTTCTGCCGCTCGCTGTATCTGTAATTCATTCATAGCAATTCTCCCCTACATTAGTGCAAGTGCCCGCAGTCTTTGGCGCATCCGGCTGAAACGACTTTCCACACCATAGACTGAGATCCTGCATTTTTCTGCAATCTCCTGATAGGTATAGCCGTCTGCTTTCAGACGGACTACTTCCTGCTCTTTCGGTGTGATATAGGCAAGCAGTTTGACCAGCAATTTCTGGTTGTCCAGAGTTTCCGCCGCCCGCTGCATCCGGTTGGGGAGAAGTGTGTCAATGGACAGGTATTCCTCCTCTAATGGGTTGGTAACAGCTGAACGCTTCCCCCGGTTCCAGTAGGCATATTCGTTAATCAGACAGTCATTCATGTTCCGCCATGCAATGGTACTGAAGGCGTAGTTGTCGGTTAACCTGGGGGTTTCCAGATATTCCTGTACGGCTAACAGATAGCCGAAGATGACCACATCATAAAATTCGTCCGCATCCAGTCTCTTTCTGGAGAGGAAACATTCTACGATCTGATGGTTCTGTTCTGCAAACTGCTGTTGTTCTTGGGTTAATAGATGTATTTTTTTCATAGTATTTTTTTCCCTTTCTTTTATTAAGAAATCTGACAGGGAGTATTTCCTGTTCAGACTGTCTCTGACTGACTAAATTCATGTGTGATTGTGGCTGCCACTAACCTTGCACATCCGATCTCCACCTCAGTAAGAGGCTTTGGGGAAAGCACTGCTAATGCCAGAGGCTTTTCGGCGTGGACAGGGAAAAGCGCAGCAACTGGTGTACCTGAACTGGAGGTGAGATAGATTTGCCTGCTCATGTCCGGGAGATACTCTTTTTCAGCCTGGATGCAGGCAGAGAGTTCCTTGGAGACAGGGGTTCTGTCTGGAAGAAAACTTCCTACTGCACTAACGACCTGCGTATCCGAACAGAGTGCAACGGTGTGCCGGCTGCTGTTGTACAGAATGGTAAGGAAGGATGCGAGCCTGTGTGTGTCTACAGGCAGCTCTCCGCATTTCCTGAGATGGATCTCCCGGCCGGAAAGCTCCGCTTCCAAAGCATCCTGGTTCACAAGGTTTAAACTCTTTCGCATCTTGGTCGGGATTACGATCCTTCCCTGTGCATCCAGTGTGCAGATATCGGTATATTTCATAGGTTCACCTTCTTTCTAACAGAAAAGAAGCCGCCATGAGGCCGCTTCCTTTCCAAAAATGATAGTACCTGAAATCTAAGCGGCATAAGCATTTCCCTGCGCCTGATTCTGGTACGGGTTATTCTGTATATTATTTGACATATAGTCCAAAGCCGGGTTTTGGTACTGCCCGTTTGGTGCATAATCCTGAGATTGTCCTTGGCATTGCCCGTTTTGGGGATAATAGGGATTCTGCCCCGGATATTGCCTATCCTGTGCGTAACCCTGATCCTGACCCTGCGCCTGATTCTGCGCCTGCCAGTCCTGCTGTTGCTTCTCATACGCCTGCTTTCCGTTTGCAATCAGTGACGGTGCCATACATGCCTCCCAGTTGGTGATATAGGAATCCGTGCGCTTTAAGAGCGTATAGAGATCCATATCCGTCAGTTGGATAAATGCATTTTTCTCTGAGAGAAAGCTTCCGGATTTCATATAGGAACCGCCCTTCTGGTTCTGGACTTTCACGCCCTTCCCGTTTACAATCTGAATCCGCCACGGACTCTTCATTGGACGCCCGCTGGAATCGTTCGTATGACGCGAGATGGAAAACTGCTGCGCCGTAGAATACCCCTGTGCATCGGGAGCGCCGTAAATCTTGCTCTGAGACCATTCAAATTCTTGGAATCCGGCAGTGATCCGGGTTAAGATAAACTGGATCTGTTCGGGAGCCAGGTTAAACTGTGCGATCACATTCTTATCGCCAGTGCCGTTGGAATAGTCCTGGATCGTGACCTTGATCAGCGAATTTGCCTTATGGTCATTTTCCTTATACTCTCCTTTGGCATGGAGCTGTGCGTAATGTGTCAGCGCCGCGCATTTCAACTGGTCATAGACGGCAATCAGCTTCCGGTCGGTCTGGACTTTGCAGATCTGAGGGGAAATCCTGGTCTGGTAATTCTGATTCATAAATCAATGTCCCTTCTTTCTAAACATAGTTTTGTATCATAGCTGGATGTTATTTTTAGTCGTCTGTATTAAGGTCATTATTTCAAATACTGTTTTACAAGGAGAGCCATGTTCTTCGGCAGTTCTTCAAGCTTTGTGATATCCAGGAAGCCATCCTGATAGATCCGCTTGATGTTCTCCTTGTCTGAGCCGATGGCCGCCGCAAAGAGGATGATCCCTTTCTTTGAGTATTCTTTCTTGATCCCGCGCAGGTCTGCCTCTGCTTCCGTCCCATAGTATCCGTAATCCGCCGGCTGCCCGTCGGAAATGATGATGAGTAGCTTCTGGTTTTCTGCACGTTTGCTTAAATGTTCTGCCACATAGCGTAAGGCCGCCCCGTCCCGGTTGCCGTTTCTGGCGCTCATGTCCATCAGCCGATAGCGGTCGGATGTATCCAGGGAATCAAATTCTGCATAAGAATACAGCGCTACCCCGGCTTCACAGTCCGGCGTGGTATGTCCGTAGATGGTGACCGGAATCTGCAGGCTCTGGCAGAAATCGTAGAGTACAATCGCTGTCATCCTTGCGTAAGTGATCCGGTCAGCGCAGCTCATAGAGCCGCTTTCATCGATCAGGAGTCCCACGGCCAGCTTCTGATCTTCAGAAGGGAGCCTTGTCCTTGTAAAAAATGTGCCGTCCTCATGGTGGAGCGCCCTTGTGTCCAGACGTTTTCCAAACTGCAGGTTCTTTAATTTCCCGCCTTCGCTTTCTTCCTTCAGGAGTGGGGCGATGGTTTTCTGCAGTCTTTTGGAAACCCTAAGAAGCGGCGGAGCAATGGACTGGTAAGATTTGATTAGATAATCCGGCACACTGCACATCCGGTTTACCGTTACATGGATTCCTGCATGAGCGTTTCCGTAATGGATATCATTTGCTGCCTTCTGTAGTTCCTCCGTCATTTCCTGCTGGTATTGTTCCTCTGCTTTTGCCGTTGCCACACTGTTTAAGATTCGGAATAAATCACTGGCGGATTTCTCATAACCGGACCCCAGATACTGGTGGTTATAAGTAACGCCGGGATTATTACCGTCTAAGACCGTGGATGTTTTGGCAAGCTGGAGTCTGTTTCCCTCTTCAGTCACGACATCCTGCACACTGGACATGGCATCCTGGCGTGCCTGTGGAGAAAACTGCGGCGGCAAACCAGAGCTTTGGATCTGCTTCCCTGCCTCCGCCTGTTTCGGCATTGCCCCGCCTTTGCCGGAGGGCAGAGGGGCGCCGCCCTGGATCTGGTCTCCCAGGACTTTATTAAGTAGTTGCTTTGCCTCATCCTCAGAAGCAGCTTTTAGCCTCTCCCTGGTATCCTCCACCAATGGCTTGATATATTCCCAGAGAATCCCCAGGATGTGGTTAGAGGCATGGAGCCGGTCTTTCGCGTCATCCGAGTAAATAGATTCTTCCACGAAAGGTACACAGTCTTCCAGATAATCCAGATAAGGGCCGGTATAGCCATTCAGGTTATTGATGGTACCCGCCCTGCAATATTGCAGGAGAAGGTTTGCCATAATGGAAAAATCCGAATACTCCTGGTCAATCTGGCTTTGGAGGGACGGCATCAGTTCATTCATCCGCAGGCAGTTCAGCTCGATCCCCTGCTTAAAAGTGCCGGGATATGCGTCACACATGCGGGCTTCGATGTAAATGTCTTCTAAGATGTTGCTGATATGGGAGGCGCACTGGGAAAGTGTCAGGCATACAGCCTTATCCTTCCCATGTACGGTTTCCAGCATTTCTTCGCAGCCTTCCTGGTACTGGTCATTGAAAGATGGTTCTTCCGGATAGAAGGAGCCGTTCTCCATGCTGCGCAGATATAACCCAAGAGTTGTAAAGTCCGTAAATAGGAGATGTGCCGTTTCATGACCGTTCATCCCCACAAGGCTCTCGGAACGCAGCATCCGGGACGGGAAACTCTGAGTAATGTGATTGCCAGCATTGATATGGATCTTATAATTATCCGTGTAAGCAAGGCCGGCGTCATCAGAGGTATCCCACTCCATGAGTGTCTGTAGTCCCTGGCGGTAGCGGCCGGTAGCCGCTTTCGCCATAGAGGACAGGTATTTCTGGTAGGCAGAGGACAGGAACAGCTCTTCATCCGTCAGGGTAAGGGCCTGATCCTTGATCATCTGCTGTAGTTTTTTCTGGTTGCTGTTCAAAATTCATTCATCCTTTCTTTATCATAATTTTTATTTGTAACCGCAATTTTTCCGTGCAGCACATTTTATAGAGATAACTGCTCAGTCATTGCGGTTAAAATACTTTTTCTGTCAGAAGTTCTTCCATGGTACAGCAAAAATACAGCGCCATACGGTAAGTAATATAGGTCGGCGGAAGGACTTTTCCAGATTCGTAATTCATAATGGCTTTTCTCGGTACATGCAGGATCTTCGCCAGCGTTTTCTGGGAGAGCCTCCATCGTTTGGATTTCCTGAGATAAGAAAGATTGGCAGCTAACACTTCCCGCATTTCTTCCTCTGTGATCTGATAATCCCTCATAAAAAGCCCCCTTTACGCCGCAAGGATAGAATCCAGGCAGCCGTTCTCCACTTCCTGACGACTTTCCGCGTCTGCCGAAACAGAGGAGAGGATCGTGTAATGGGCGGCTTCCCGGATATCCCCGCAGACCATGAAGGACTGTACCCAGGAGATCAGTTCTCGGACTCCGCAGCATCCGTCTGTGATCAGGTTCTCCCTGCAGTATTCGGATACCGCCTTTACAATCTTTGCCATGGTGGTTACGGTCTTTTTGTCCGTACAGCCGGTAATGCCAAGGACTCGTTTGACTAAGGTATCCTCGTCCGGTTCGTCCAGGTCAATGACCAGGTTCATTCTGGAGATGACAGACTGGTTCATCTGCTTGCAGCCTGCATAATCATTGTTGGTGGTTACTACGATTGTCGTATCCGGATGGCGGTTGATTACTTCCCCGTTTGGCAGGAACACGCTGTTGCAGCGGTCCAGCAGGGAATTTAAGCCCACCAGCACGCCGGGATTGGCAATGACCGTAGGTTCCTGTAATTCCACAAGATAACCGTAACGGATGGCCTCTACTAACGGTGTGTCCACATATTTAAACTTCTGGTGGGAATCCTGCTTTGCGTAGTGGTCGTGCATTTCATCGAAAATGGTATCTACCAGCTTCTGGTAGACCGTATCCTCATCCACCGATTCATCATAGGTGCCGGTGAGCTTCTGGTAAGCCGTCGCCGGATCCATCATGATGTCCTGGAAGGTGGGATATTCGCTCTGGAGCGCGGAAAGCTTTCCGTCTACATCGGGCAGGATCTGTCCGAGCAGGTCGAAAATCTCGGTATTTGCAGAACAGGTAATGCAGCGGTAAGGAAGATGGAGACCGGAAGCAATCGCTTTGGCGCCTTCGGTCTTTCCCGTCCCTGCAGGCCCTCTTAAGAGGAAGTTCCGCATGGGTGATACAGTATTTGTGGTCAATTTGGCGTGTTCGCAGATCCGTTTGATCTCCGGCGGTATGATGTACCAGTCGGGGAGCTGCGGCACGGTGAGTTCTTCCTGGGGAGTCAGTGTCCGGGAATCGGACAGAATGTATTTGCCTACGAAATCATGCTTGGAGACGCTTGCCATTACTTTTCTGGTAGAAGCGCCAGGTTTGATGACCTGAAAGGTTCCAAGAATGACATCCGTTGGAGAATAAGTGCCTTTCTGTACGGTAAATGCCTTCAGCTGCGGAACCGACCCGTTGTTTGGCGTGTCGCTCGGAATCCTACCGGTTGCCAGGGAGGTTCCATACCGGACGCGCCGGTAGAGGTTATCGCACAAGACTGCCGCAGTCTCCACCGTATTGTCCATATCCGGATAACCGTTGTCCCGGTCATTTTTCAGCTTCTGGTAATGTTCATTGAACTCATCATCCGCCAGAGCGGTTGGGAGAAGCGCAAAGATCAGGGCAGCGCCGCTTTTCTCGTCTTCTTTGAGCATATATTTTTCCGGACTGCTTTCCGGATCCGGCGGCATCTGGTAACAGCCCGCCGTAAATTTCCCGTTTGTCCGGTTGTAGACTGCTACATGCAGCTCGCCCGTTTTGCTCGGATATTCCGCAATCGTAAAGTTGTTGCCCTGGCTTCCGACTGCACCCAGTTCCTCCGGCGGCTTTGCGCCAGTCGGTGACTCTAATTCCATGTACGCCAGGATTGCCCGGAGCGTCGCCGCATGGAGCGTGGAACGCTTCTGGGGCTGTGTGCAGTACTTGGAATAGACGTTTTTGCATACCGGGTCATCCGAATAATCCTCAAAGGGCTCCGGCAGCTTCCTGCGGAAGGACCAGTTGGGTAATAAATTTCCATTTGCCATAATCAATCGCTCCCTTCTATACCCATGATAATTCCAGTGTGTTCTCGGTTTCCTTTGCTTTCAGCTCATCGCGGTGAAAGATGTCCGTGAGGGCTGCCCAGTAATCTCTGGGTGGGAAATGCTGGAAGGTATCCTTTATTTCTGGACGGTTATTATTATCGAAGATAAATATTTCTCCTGCTTCGTTGATAAACAGCTTCTGGTGTCCCCTTGCCTGCAGGTCTCCGATCAGTTCCGTCAGCAGTGGTTTCCCAATGAGGGAATACCAGGATTCCGGATCCACATGGACGGGAGGTTCTGCCGGGGTTTCTGGGCCATTTGTTTCTGGATGATCCGGATTCTTCTGTCCCGGAAGGGGCGTGAAATCCGTAATGGTCATCATGAAAAGCTTCAGATGCCCATACCGGTCCAGGGAAACATCCGCAAAATTATAATCTCCCGTATGGAAGGTCCGGATGCGGATAATGTCACAGTTTAACAGGGACTCCGCCTTGACAGGCCGGGTATACTCCCAGGACGCATCCGGGAAAGCTGCCTTGATCTTATCCGTGACCTGGTAACTGATCTGACGGATCAGTAATGTTTCCATGTCAAAGACAGGGCCTATCTGCTTTCGCTTCCGATGCCTGTGGGTGTGTGAGCAGATATTTCTTAAATAGGATAGGACTGGGATATGCGGCAGCATGGGGAACAGTAAGAAAAGAAGACTTCCTGTGATCCCGGCGATTGCGATGCCTGCAATGACAGACCGGTTCCTTTGTTCCGGGGTAAAGAGCAGCGCCAGAAATAAGACAAGGGCGACTGCCTTTATAATCTTGATACTTTTGTGTTCTTTTTTTCTTGTTTTCATTTGGAATTCCTTTCATAGAAATGATTAAAAAAAGGAACTGCAGAGTCCAAAACTGAACGGGCAATTCCTTTCTAAAGCGGCTTACGGAAACGGCTGATACAGACAGGTCCCGTAAGAAGGTTATTCTGAAGTTATGCAGTAAATGGAAGCTGTGAGGCCATGCCTTCCGGGATGTTGCTAAATCCGTCCCCGGTAAAGTTCCCCTGTGGTGGCTGGCCGTACTGGGTGTTCCCGCTTTGCTGCTGGTACATCTGGTGACTGGCCGAGCCGTTCTGTGCAGGGGCATTTACCTGATAAGAGCCATTTTGCTGGGTTCCTCCATTCGCTGGCCGCGGGCCATTACCCGGATTGCCGTTACCATTTGGATAGCCTGCACCTGCGGCGCCATTGCCACTATTGGAATAATTACCATTTGCATTACCGTTGCCGCTGTTTGGATAACTGCCTCCACTGGAAGGATAAGTGCTGCCTGGATAGCTCCCGTTCCCGGAAGTGTTTCCACCGGCATAAGCGCCTCCCTGTGCAGGACCGGCAGGATTCTGATAGCCTCCGCTTTGTGGACCCGGATTCTGATAACCTCCGGCTCCCGGTGTAGCTGCGCCTCCATTGTACGGCGGTGCGCCTGCCTGGTTTTCGCCGGCGTCTCCTTCTGACTTGTTGGAAAGGCAGAACTGCCAGTCCCGTACATTGATCTTGGCACCTGAACCGGCCTGGCCGGATCTCTGACCCTGACTGTAGACAAAGGGATGGAGTTCAAGTTCCCCATAGATATACAGGCAGGTTCCCTTCTTAACGCCTGATTTGATTAGCCGTTCTGCCAGATGTTTGTTCAGATAACACTGATAGAAAACGGATTCATAAGGGTTTTCCGGGTTATTCTGCGCGTTCTGGCTCCTTTGTGAGGTGGCAAGGTCTAAGGAGATGTACTCCGTACCGTTGTTCCTTCCCTGCTGCATGACGGGATCTTTGGTGACCCTTCCCATGAGATGAATGATTGCTGACATAAAATTTCTCCTTTCTGCCCTCTGGGCGTTGAAATATAAAAATAGGTGAAACAATAGGAAATCCATGTCTTAGATTTCCTAAAATAAAAAAAGAGCCATTAAGTGACCGCAGGGTGCGGCTATCCTAATGACTCTGATTTCCAAACTTAAACTT
>ERZ808044.1118-NODE-1118-length-17693-cov-3.805461_pt1 | contig 17693 bp, 12 predicted proteins | sample MGYA00380195_ERZ808044 | MGnify/ENA primary metagenome ERZ808044 (study PRJEB31490, sample SAMN06133423) | mouse gut metagenome | isolation source: Z7_2 | host: mice | place: China: Chengdu | collected 2015-05 ...
ATAGATGAAACAGCAAATATGATTTTCCGCAACGTCGTATTCCTGTTATTACTTTAATCAAGCCATTATGTTGTTTCATAATCATTTTGTTCAAGTAGTAATCCCTTTTAATCTCCAACCCTACACCTCTATTGAAAATTTTTGCATATTTTGTATGATTTTTTCAATGTAATTATTATATGAGATACACAAATAAAAGTCAAACCCATTCTTTATTCTTTAATCAACGAATACGCCGATATTTTCCTGATCGGCAGTGCCAAACACACGCTGATTATAAAATCAGCCGCTATCTGCATAAATGCAAATAGTAAAAGAAATGTAAGTGAAACCTCTAGGTTATTTTTCATTGCACCGATCATCTGAAAAAGCACACTATTAATTACAGGCATATACCATACTCCTGCCACTGCCGAGATCAGCACTGCTGCCGCTGATACGGGCAGAAAGCTTCCTGCAATCTGCAAAATCAACTGGGCATTGGAATAGCCTATTGCTTTGTAAATGCCAAGTTCCTGCTTTCTTTTTACGATCAAAGACTTGATTATCATATAAAGAACCAAAAATACAATTAAAATTGTTGCAAGTAAAATCGCCGCTATGATACCTTTCACCATGTCCGAATAAATCCCTTGGGAGGATTTGGTCATCTCATCATAATTGACCAGACTTATGATATCTGTGTCAAATTTCTTTTCAATATCCTGTATAAACTTATCAACATCCGCAGTATCTTTTAAGTAAAGGTATAGAGACTGGCTTTGGTATTCACTGTCCAAATTAAAATATCCTTCGTTGGTAAGTTCTAAGACCTCCCCCTGATAATTGACACTTTGAATATAACCTACAACATCATAATTACAGACTGAATCACCGCTTTGGATTTTTATGCTGTCTCCAATTGAATATTCCTGCGCAAGTGCGCTTCCAATTGCAATTTCATTTTCCTTCTCAGGATTTTTCCCCTCATAGCATAAATCATTGGAAACAAGAGAAAAATCTTCGGATATAAAAGCAGTGATACTGCCTTTCTCTACTTCCACCTTTCTGGAAGCATATTCCAATACCTGCTCCGTCTGAGGCAGATTTTGTATTTCTTCCTTCATTTTCTCAAGACTATCTGGGTTTACAGTTAAAATTACACTTGGCATTTCCTCTGACAAGGTACTTGTAAAATGCTCCGGCTGAATTACCACATTATAAAACAGCGTTCCCGCAAAAGCCGCCAGCACCATCATCAAAAATGATACCAAAAACAAAAGAATGTTTTGTTTTGCCGAAGCTGCCATTTGCTTTAAAATCAGGTTGATCTGCAAATTTCCCACAGTCTGGTCAAGAGGAAAATAATTTCTTCTGCTTCCCTTCTGCCCATTGCTTCCTCTAATTGCATCAATGGGCACTAATTTTTTGATTCTTTTTGCTGCCAGATAAGTAAAAAGCAGTGTGATTCCGGTAAGCATCAAAAGCGTCAATACAAGTGCAGCCAGATCAAAGTGCGGCTGAAAGGAAAACCCCGATTGAAGTGCAAGCATCTGCGCCAATGCAGGTAATAAACCATATGAAAATATAATGCCGGCCAGCCCGCTTAATACCCCTACAATCACATAAGGAAGTATAATTGATGTTACAATGATTGGCCCTGTATAGCCCATTGCCTTGAGGACGCCCATATTGGTGATTTCTTCCTCTATACTGTTCTGAATTCGGAATTTACAAAGAAACATACTTACCAGCAAAATAACAAAGGAAAATACGATCAAGATAAGCACTGTCAAATTGCATACCATAGTTCTTGTCTGCTTTGCCAAAGCACTATCCAGCATAGACAATAAATTAATACTCTTTTTGGAAAGCATGCTGCTGATTTCCTTTTTAATCTCTGCGGAATTTTCTTTTATCATAAGAGTATATTCTATTACCTGATTTTCTTCTTTTTCCTTTGCGAACTCCCGATAAACATTTTCCGGCAGATATGCTCCCAGTACCCCGCTGCCTGCATTTCCATACTGCATCTCTTCCAAAACACCATCTACCTGAAAAGTATACTCCTTTCCATCCACCTCATAAACAATATGATCTCCGAGTCCATACTCTCCAAACTCCGCTGCAAACAAAGGAATAAAAACAGAAGCTCCCTGTACCTTAACTTCAGCGCTTTTTTTTAACAATTCATAATGATTGAATCTGTGAGGCTCGTTTAAATTATAAAAGATTATATTCATGGAAAAATCCACCCCGCGGAACTCCTTCATCACTGCGGAAGTGAAAATCCCCTCTCTGCTATCTACTTCCTCCACCCCTTTGATGGCAAGCAGCTCCTCTTCTAAAATATCTGTGTTCTGAGCCTTTGGAATGCAGAAATACAAATCCCCAGCATTTAGCTTATCTGATTTTTTATCATAAGCCTGATCCATCTGGAACGCCAGAACCAATGCCAGATTTAAAATAAAAGCGGTAAGCAGAATAATAATTCCAAAAGACACATACTGCCCTTTATCCTTTTTTAAATTATGTATTGTTAATCTCTGACTTTTCACATTACCACCCCATTTTAGTTAAAAAGCAATCAAGTTTATTTTTTCTTTCATCATCCCCAGCAGAATAATCTCCTAAGTCACATTCCCCAAAGATCTTCCCATCCTTTAAATAAATAATCCGATTTCCCCGAAGTGCACTCTTTTTATCATGAGTCACCATGATTATGCTTTGTCCGTTACGGTACAGCTTTGTAAACACATCCAAAACCGCATCAGAATTATTAGAGTTAAGCGCGCCTGTAGGTTCATCTGCAAACACCACCTCCGGCTGATTAATGATAGCCCTGACAATCCCCGCTCTCTGCGCCTCTCCGCCAGAAATTTGTGTAGAAAATTTCTTTTGCGTTATTTCTGGGATGTTTACCAGATCAAACAATTCAGAAGCTCTTTTTGTTATTTCCCTTCGGTTTTTGCTCACCAATGCCCCGGCAGTAATGACATTGTCCATTAAACTCATTTTTTCCAGAAGGTAAATCTGCTGAAAAACAAAACCACAATTTTTTCTCCGAAATACTGCAAGCTGATCATCACTTAACTTTGTAATGTTTTTTCCATTAAATTCGATTTCTCCTGACGTAGGACGATCCATTCCGGACAAAGCATACATTAGTGTAGATTTTCCTGCTCCCGAAGAACCCATAATTACAGTAAAATCTCCTTTATAAATGTCTAAATCTAATTGATCAAAAATATCCTGAGATCTGTCTTTTGTGACAAAACTTTTTTTCAATTTTCTTGCTGATATAACTGCTTCCTTTTTATTTTCCATAAAACCTGCTTCCCTTTTTTTATTTTTAAAAATCTGATGTATATATAACAAGTTCACTTTTAATTCCATTTAATTCAATCTTGTTCTCAGAATCCTCGTCTGCAAAACATGCAGTTTTTTGTCCGTCCTTTTCATAGGAAATACTTGTTTTAATTCCCTTTGTCTCAGTGGCAAATGCTGTTTCCTTTGGCAGGCAGATTCTTGAGGTTGCAGAGACTTGGTTAATCTCTATAGTTCCATTTAAAGAATTACAAATTATATTCATATCCAAGTTGCAATTTATTTCCACATCCCCAATTATTCCGTCTAAATTTATATTTTTTGCTTTTATGTCAAGCTCAATTTTTTCACATTCCAAAGAGCGTATCTCAATATTCTCAGCATTGACATTCAGCTCGATTTTACCAATATATTTATTGGGAAGTTGTACAAATATTGTAAGAGCACCCTTTGCATCTGCTTCTGTTATTCCGTTTTTTCTAACAATGTCCAGATCAATACGGTTTTTAATATCATCAATTTTAAGCTTGAAGTCACTTTGTAATGTTGACAAGGTATTTGAAGCCAGACGGATGCGTACTTTTTCTCCCTCATACCCTGACATAATTAGTGCACTTGCGCCACCTAATTTCATATCAAATCGTTTTGAGAAATCAATGTCATACTCTGTGATGCTTTCAAATAAATAATCTTTAGACTGCACAATATTTTTCTCATTGGATAAAAGCTCATCAATTGAAATATGAAACAATTTAGAAATAGCCATAATGTTTTCTATATCTGGAATTCCTGCGTTTGTTTCCCATTTTGTAATTGCCTGTCTGGATACTCCCAGCTTTTCTGCAAGCTTTTCCTGAGATATTCCCGCCTGTCTGCGGATTGCTTTTAATTTTTCACCAAATGTCATTTCAGTTCTCCTTTCAACCTTTACTTTCATTCTGATATGATATCCCTTGAGTAGAAAAAATAAATAACCAAAATCAATTTAAGACTGAACTGCTAGATTTCATGATAGAAAAATGCACTTTCCATAACAAGAAAGTGCAGATTACATTAACAATTTTTTTGCTACTTTACGTAGCATTTGTGACTTCATATGTTTTGTACCATTTCTATCTGATCAATAGAAGCAAAAAATGCTTCCACTACTTCCGGATCAAAGTGTGTACCGGATTCTTCACTAATAATACTATACGCTTTCTCAAGCGGCATAGCACTTTTATAGCATCTCTTAGAGACCAACGCATCAAATACATCTGCTACCGCCATAATTCTTGCACATAAAGGAATATCTTGTCCCGTAATTTTATCAGGATATCCTGTTCCGTTCCACCACTCATGATGATAAGCTGCCATATCTATAGCAATATTTAAATATGTAGACTCTCCCAACTGCTGTTTGGCACGTAGCAAAAGCTCTTTCCCTGCTGCCGCATGACTTTTCATAATTTCAAATTCTTCCTCTGTCAGCCTTCCCGGTTTGTTTAGTATAATATCTGAAACATGAATTTTCCCTATATCATGAAGCGGTGCAGCAACAATCATGTCCGCCATATATTGATCTGTTAAAATATCAGGAAATTTTTCTTGCTTTCTTAATGTTTTTGCTATAACCTCTACATACTTCGCCGTACGTCTGATATGACCGCCAGTATTTCCATCTCTGCTTTCCACAATATCTGCCATTGTAGTGATAATATTAAACTGCATATCTGAAACCTGCTCGTGGTAATAAGAGCGTTTATTTCCCTGTATAATCAGTACAATAATCGTAACGGTAAGAATAAAAGCAGTGATCCCCATAATGCACATATTTAATGCATATTGGCTGGTATAAGCTTTACCGTCTGTACTTTCTACATTTGCCACCGCCATATTGGAAAAAACAAGCATTAAAATGCCAACCGCACATAACAGCCATCTTTCCCAATTATGTAAGTTTCGATGATTCATTTCTTTGTGAAAAAGTTCCCGCCAGTTTTTCCCTTTTACATAAAACAAAGTTAGCAAAAAAATGATCAACCCATATATGGAAAAGGTATAAATCTGTTTACTTACTGCTGATGCAATTAACAAACGTACAGGCAATATTAAAATTGGAACCAGCAGGCCATCAATAATTCCCGGAATGGGGATGCATAAAAGAAACCCCCTTAAGCAATGTTCCTTCCTTGCAAGACTGATATTTATCCCCACTGCAATTAATACCAGTAATGTTGCAAAATCCTTGCCCCATAAAACATAAACAAGGAAAATGAGAAAAAGGCTGGCCAGATAAAATATTTTCTGCTTTTTAATCTCTAAGTCGTATTCAAGAAATACATATTTTTTAATCAAAAAAACACTAATATATACAATAAGTATTTCTATAATTTCACTGACAATATTTATCATATTAACACCCATACATTTTCCTCATATATCCTTTTCATTTGTTAACAAATAAAATACATAACTATATTATTATACATAAGCTTTCTCTTTATTACCAGAAACTTTTCGTTGCAGTACAAAACTCTTCTATCAAATAGCATAGGCGCCTTCTTCCGGCAGGCACATATAGACATGGACGAACTACTATATCTATGTTATAGTAGTACCTGAGGTGACTTTTGTGCAAAAAATAAAGTGGCGTCTGATCAGTTTCATAATGATATTATCCATACTGATTTCAGGAATGTGCTTTGATTACTCCAAAGCAGATTCCTCTTTAGATTACGTATCTTCAGAGACACCCATAGCCTTTATTTCTTCTTCCAGTACTAATGTATCTGACAGTGAAATTTGTACTACGGAGATGCTGGGCATTCACAATATTTCCTATGTCAGACCGATTATAAATCGAAGCATTGGATTAAGAAAAGACATCAAAGCATCTTTTGAATTTTTATGTACAAAAACCCCCTCTCATTTAAACTCTAATTTTCTTATGACAGCAGGCATTATGCAGTTCCCCAGGCTATGCTTTCAAGCTGTTGTCTCAAATTATATCCATAATACAGATGGTAAAAAAAGAATAGCATAATTACCCGTTCTCTGCCTATGAATCCATAGGCTTATTTGTGTACCCAAATTTTAATAATATAAAAAAAACGCTTTTAGATTTTATGGAGGTTATGTTATGTCTTTATATAATATTTTATTAATTGTGATTGGTATCGTTGGTGCAATTGTTGGTATTGGCTCTACGTTGGCTATTGTTATTTCTCTTTTCGGAACAATTGGATATAAAATTCATAGAAAAATAAAATACGGAATTTCTTTATATAAATAGCTTAAAAAGCTGCTGCGATTTACGCAGCAGCTTTTTATGTCGGATGATTTGTCGATTCAATATTTTACAATCTCTTAAGCAGTTCTTCTCTTTGCGCTTCATAACCAGGCTTTCCAAGAAGTGCAAACATATTTTTCTTATAACTTTCTACACCAGGCTGATTAAAAGGATTTACTCCAAGTAAATATCCACTCACGCCGCATGCAAACTCAAAAAAGTAAAACAACTGGCCTAAATAATATTCATTTACTTCAGGTACAGTAACCATAAGGTTCGGAACCTGTCCATCTGTATGTGCGAGAATTGTTCCATTCATGGCGCTTTTATTCACAAAATCAACACTCTTGCCTGCTAAATAATTAAGTCCATCAAGATCAACTGCTTCTTCCTTGAGAATGATCTCTTCTCTGCTGGCTTCAATATTGATTACGGTTTCAAACATATTTCTCGATCCGTCCTGGATAAACTGTCCCATAGAATGCAGATCAGTGGTAAGATCCACACTGGCAGGGAAAATACCCTTCTGATCCTTACCTTCGCTCTCTCCGTAGAGCTGTTTCCACCATTCGGAAACATAATGAACACTGGGTTCATAATTTGCAAGAATTTCAATGCATTTACCTTTTCTTAAAAGAATATTACGAAGTGCAGCATATTTCAGCGCATCATTTTCTTCGAAAGAAGCTTCCAGAGCCGCTTTACGTCCTGCCTGCGCGCCTTCCATCAGCTTATCAATATCAGCTCCGCTTACTGCAATGGGAAGTAAGCCTACTGCTGTAAGAACAGAGAAACGTCCGCCTACATCATCAGGAACCACAAAGCTTTCATAACCTTCTTCCGTAGCCAGATTCTTTAAGGAACCTCTCGCCTTATCTGTAGTAGCATAAATTCTCTTTGCTGCTTCAGCTTTTCCGTATTTCTTTTCCATCATTTCCTTAAATACACGGAATGCAATGGCAGGCTCTGTAGTAGTACCTGATTTACTGATCATATTAATAGAGAAATCCCTATCTCCAATTACATCCATTAAATGCTTAATATAAGTGGAACTAATAGAGTTTCCTACAAAATAAATTTCAGGAGTTTTTCTAATTTCCTTACTTACCGTGTTATAAAAACTATGTCTTAAAAATTCAATAGCTGCTCTTGCCCCGAGATAGGAACCGCCAATACCAATTACCAAGAGAACTTCTGAATCACTTTGGATCTTGGCTGCTGCCTTTTTAATTCTGTCAAATTCTTCCTTATCATAGTTCACAGGAAGATCAATCCAGCCAAGGAAATCATTACCTGCACCTGTTTTGGAAACCAATAATTCTTTTGCATCCCAAGCCAGCTTCTTCATGGATTCAACTTCCTGTTCCTGTACGAAGGAAGCTGCTTTGGAGTAATCAAATGTTACTTTGTTCATAATGTACACTCCTTTTTATTTTAATATAATTTTTACCATATTAACCAATTTTTAGTGTAACAAATAGATCCGCCTTTTTCAAGAACTTTGCTTAAACAGTTCCGCCATATACGCCTTTAATCTCCGATATAGTATTCCTCTAATGTCATATTGCCATCCAGAAAACTATAAAACTCCTCGTCAAACTCATAATCTTTATCTTCATATTCTTTTGCAAGTTCTTTTGCTTCGTCTATCCTGCCATTTGCCACAAGAGCAACAATGTAAGTATCCACAACATAATTGCCCTCCTCATACAACTCATAGGCGCGCAATGCATAATCAAAACCTTTTTCCAGATTATCCTCCACCAATTCCAGCGTGGCATAAGACCGCAGCACTGAATAATCTTCTTTATTTACTGCATAAACTTCCTCGAGCACTTCTCTTGCCTGATCCAATTCCCCCTGTCTGCGGTAATAAGTTGCAATCTGTGCCTGTGCGTCAAAATAACAGGGGTTAATAGAGATACATTCTTTCAGATAATTAAGTCTTGTCTCCTCATCGGCTGTCATGCCGCCTAGGCAGTAATAAATCAGCGCCTGATCGTAATTCTTGTTTCCTATGTAACCTGACATTACTTGACAATATTCCTCCATTGCTTCATAAGGATCTCCATCTTCACCAATGTTTTCATACACCTGAGCTACAAGCTCATCACTTAAGTCACAGGTATCATAATATACATTAAGTTTATCCACATATCCAATCACTTTTCGATACTGTTTGTCAGAAATGTCCCTTTCAGCAATATATTGATTAATTGCATAGGATGCATAATCATAATAACTATACTGCATAGCAATATCTGTAAGCCGGAATGCTGTATTAATATCCTCCGGATCTTCCTCCAACGCTGTAAGCAATTCATTCATTTCCGTCAGAATATACCCATTTTTTGCTGAAAGTTCTACAGTATCCTGCTCGTTTTCCAGATCCTGTGCCTCCTCATTTTCCGAAACGTCTTTCCTTCCTGAAACGTCCTTATCTTCTAAGGAGTCTTTCTCTTCCGAAGCATCCTCAAGTATCGCTTCAGTTTCCTGCGTATGCTGTTTTTTCAATGTGACTACTGCTAATACCGCACCGACAACACAAATAATAGCCATCAATACAACAACACCAGTGCAAAGCATTCGCTTCTTCCGCTTTCTGGCCAGCTCCTCCCTGCATTCTTTACAAAATACAGATTTAGGATCCTCGCTCCGGTCTATGGCTCTGCGTTTACAATTTTCACAAAGCCCCTGCCCCATATTTTCAAATGGATCTCCTGTATATCCCGCCCACCATTCATAATCCTTATTTTCCATATTAAGTCCTTTCCTTCCCTCATACTAATCTTCATGTCAGAGCAGTTACGCGTCGGAAATCTCAAATTTCCGTCTGCAATCAAGGAAATCTCCGGCTCTGACTCGAATTTCTGATCGATAAATCAGTTCATCAGCATGATTTTACAACATATTTTCATTATAAACTGCTCTCACGCCACCAATAAACTTCCCTCTTGTTCTGGCACATACCAAATGCGCATGCCCGATTTCTTTTATAGGAATGCGGACCGGGACCGCTACATCCATAAGATGCATACCAATCAGAGTATCCCCGATATCCATACCTGCCTGCGCACTAATATGCTCTACAGCCACCGGATCAGAAAACCTCTGATAAGCTGTGGTTCCAAAAGAGCCTCCCGCTTTGGGCTGGGGAACCACATTTACAATAGGAAGCCTTTCTCTTCTGGCAAGCTCTTTTTCAATAATCAATGCTCTGTTCAAATGCTCGCAGCATTGTGCTGCCAAATAAAGCTTTTTTTCTAATACTACTTCATAAATACCATCAAACACTGCCTCTGCTGTTTCCAGACTGGATGAGGTGCCGATTCTTTCCCCTGTCACTTCACTGGAAGAACACCCTACAATAAGAATATCATCTTCCGATAGATGTGCCTGCTCCAGCAGCAGTCTGACCGCCTGATTGGCCTGCTGCTTTACTTCCCTTAAAAACTCTTTTTCCATGCGCCCTCCTTATTGATACGAATAACCCTTCTAACGATATAAAGCATATCCCTGCACTTCTCTTACAAAACCATTTTCTACCAGAATATCTGCCGCTTCAGAAGAGTATTCTTTTACCTGAATACGCTTTTTTTCCTTAAATATCCATCCTTTTTTATACTCTTCCACAAACAGTTTTATGGCTTCCTTTAAATGCTTCTGCTCAAAAACCCGCAGCGTTTTTCCCTGTTTTTCAAAAACTGCAATTGGCTTTCCGCCTCGAACTGCCACTGCTGTCCCCGAAACATTAAGGAAACTTTTGTCTGCCTGATGAGAAAAAAGTTTTCCCCATACCTGCATAGGATCTGCCCCATTTTGCCAGACCATATCATCCCCTGCATCAGATAACGCAGCAGTTATTCCTCCAAAGTCTCTTCCCCTGATGAATTGTGCACCAGAGAGTCCTTCTACAAAATATCCCCTTCTTACCTGTCCTGTATACTCCTGAATCCGCAAAAGAGACAATGCATCCTGCCAGGCTAAACCATAAGCAGCTGCACTTTCCCGGCATAGAATTAAATATCTGTCAAAGCACCTTTCTATCTGCTCCTGCACAGTAAGCTGCCGAACAGGCCTTACCAGATCCCAGCGCCCTGCCTGTAGTGCCTTTACCCGGGCTCCCACCCGGACTCTTGCAGTAGATTTTTTTATCTTCTCCTGAGCAAGCCACTGTCTCACCGGCACAAAACTGTCTGCATATACAATTCCTTTTTCCATCAGAGATAAAAGGGTATCATAAGGCGATTCTCCGTCCAGCGTCCCACACAGTGTCTGCATAAAACAAGCTCCCCGCCTGGACAATGCCTGTACTAACAATTTTTCCTTTTCTGAAAGTTTTTCCATGTCGATATTCAGTTCATCTTCCCAGTCAATTTCATCCGTACGGTCAAAACGAATTTTTCCGTTCCCCTCCATATGCCAGAAATATTCCCCAGCGGCTAAAAATGCATCCAACTGGCTTTCCCTGTAATTCTTTACCCTTGCAGGAAAAAGCACCTCCTCCCACAATGCTGCCGGAAAAGACGTTCCTGCAAAAGAAGAAACTGTCATCCTTAAACATTCTTCTGGCGGCGCAGAACGATGCATACGGGAGGAAAGCAATGCTGCATAAGCTTCCGGCGGACGGGTAGAAATTTCTTCCCTGCGTTTTTTAAGTGTTTTATTTCTGGCACGTTTATAAAGCTGCGCATGATAGTAAACAACAACTTTATTACTCTCTTTTCCATCAGAAAATTCTTCCTGAGAAACAGCTTCCCCATTTCCACATAGAGTTTCTAAAACCTTCAGGGCTTTTTCTTCCCGCCAGTTATAGCGAAGCGCTGCCTGACGCACACTTGCTCCACCCCGGTATCTTAACATACGGCGGACAATGGAACACGCTTCCTCCATATCTTCTTCCTCTAGTGCAGCATAATACATCTTCTCCTGCTCTGCGGCGATCCAAAGTCCCTGTTCCAGATAAAGAACACGTCCTTCTTTACTTAAATTTTCCAGCCATTCTACCGGAATATCCAAATCTCCGGCAGCCAGATCACCCTCTGTCATCAAAAGAGAATGAAGCTGCTTTTCATCCGCTGGCAGTTTTTCTCTTTTTTGAACCTTGGAAAGTTCCAGCGCATCCGGCTTTACCAGTCCTTCTTGGTTTAGTGCCTCTTCAACTGCAGTATGGATACCTCTTGGAGTTGGCGCATAATCATACATGACTGCTGCCTCCTGACTCCATTGTAAAGGCAGAGACATAGGCGAAGGAGTCTTTGTATAAATTTCACGCACTAAAATTTCTCCTGATCTGATTTTTTCAAGCAGTTCCCGCACACCTGCTCCATCCCAGATCTGTTCCATACATTCTCTTTTTGTTTCTCTGATTAAAGGATGGTTTTTTTCCCTTACCACCTGATCCAGCATTTCTGCGCTCCGAAGCCTCTGCATCCACAGCGGCTGCCTTCCATTTCCTTTTGCTCCCATCATAAGCGCTCTTCCGCAGTTATAACGAAATGCCATGTTAAAAACAGGTGCAGAAGGAAGCATAGCGGACAGAACCGCTTCTGCAGTTTCAGGATCGATTCTGCCAAGCAGCCCTTCCGGCATCACCTGATCCCCATAAGAATAAAGTAAAAATCCATCCTCCTCATCTACACTACCCACATTTATTTTCAGTTCTTTTTCCGCCTCCTGAGCTGCAAGTAATGCCAGCGGAGCATTAATACGTCTTCCAAAAACAGAATGTATCATAAGCTGGCTGTTGCCGGACTGATCCCGAAAATGTTCTGCCAAAATCGTTCTGTCATCAGGCAGTCCGCCTGTGACTGCAATCTGCCTTTTTAAATATCCTTCTGAAAGCAACACCGCAGATTCATCCAATCCCAGATCTGCAAGGGCATCTGCCAATTTTCCTTCCACTTCTGCTTTAGAAAGCTGCCGCAGTATTTTTCCAAAATAAATTCCGGTTTCCTTATTCCGTCCTTTTAGTTCACCCTTCCAGAAGGGCAGTCTTGCTCCCTCCACCGGTGCCTGTGTGACCGTCACTGTATCCCTTCCAATATTTACTACATTCCATGCAAAAGCACCTAATATGAACCGGTCTCCTTTTTGCGTTTCATAGACAAATTCTTCATCTGCCTCTCCTACCTTTACCCCTTCCTGTGTACGAACTGTATATAACCCCTTGTCAGGAATGGTTCCTCCTGCTGAAATGGCAAGCATTCTGCTATATCCATCTCCCTCCACTTTCTCATGAATCCTGTCATACAAAATCCTGGGGCGGACTGGAACATCTCTCTTATGCTCATAATCTCCTGCCAGCATTTGAAGCACTTCTTTTACATCCTTCCTTGTCACCTCAGAAAAAGACCAGGCTCTAGGCAGAATTTTCATCACATCTTCCACTTCATAGCCTTTAAATGCCGCCATAGAAACCAAATGCTGTGCCAGCACATCGAAACATCCTCTGGGAGGATTCATCAATTCTACTTTTCCTTCTCTGGCAAGCTGTGCAGTCATTCCGCTCAAAATACACTCTGCCGCCGTTCTTGGAAATAAATACATTACACTGGTACGTGACGGATTATGTCCTGCCCGTCCCAGCCGCTGCATAGTTCCAGAAACAGTACGGGGACATCCCACCTGCAGCACCTGATCAATTTCTCCCACATCGATTCCCAGCTCCATAGAAGAAGTAGCACACAAAAGCCGCAGCCTGCCTTCCCTTAAGGATTGCTCCACCTCCTGACGCTGCTCCTTAGAAAGACTTCCATGATGTACTCTTGCAAAATCTTCTCCCCCAATTAGATTTACATAATATGCAAGCTTTTCAGCATACCGTCTTCCTTCCACAAAAGCTATCACACTTTGATTTCCCTGACAATACCGGTACACCAACTCTGAAAGCTCCTGCCACACCGGATCCTTCCTTCTTCTACTGCTATCCACATAAGAACCTAAGATCTGAAGCTGAAGCTTTTTTTCCATAGAAGGAGCTGCAATTGTAACTTCCTCAGGAGCCAGGTACCGGGCTGCAGCAGAAAGAGGAGAAATCGTGGCGGATAATCCAATTCTCTGCAGCGGCCTGCCGCATAGAATGTCCAACCTTGCCAGGGACAACATCAAATGGGCTCCCCGCTTGGTATCGATTAATGCATGAAGCTCATCAACAATTACTGCCTTTGCTGTACACAATACATTTTGTCCGGTTTTGCTTGTCAGCATTAAATATAGTGATTCCGGTGTGATAATCAGAATATGGGGAGGTTTTTTGATCATCTGCCTTCTCTCGTGCTGGGTGGTATCTCCGGTACGAATCGCCACCGAGATCAGATCCTCTCCGCCTATTCCCTTTAAAGGTTTTCTTAAATTCTCCCGAATATCCGCCGCAAGGGATTTTAAGGGAGATACATAAATCAACGAAAGTTCCTGCTTCAATAAACCTTCAGAAGCTGTTTTTTTCAGTCTGTCTAAAAAAACCAAAAATGCCGAAAGAGTTTTCCCACATCCGGTGGGCGCCGACACCAATACATGGCCGCCAGCCGAAATTGCCGGCCATGCTTCTTTCTGCACTGGTGTAGGTTCCCCTAAGGTATCTTTAAACCATTTTACCGTATTTTCATTAAAAAGCTGTAGACAATCCTTCATAATTTTCCTTTAAAAATGTACGCGCCAAACATACTACTTTAAAACTGCCGGAATGTTCTCCGGCAGTCTTATTTTACTTTTCTAATTCCCAGATATATTTATTCCGCCTGAAATACAAGCATACTCCGATTCCGGCAAAAGCAATTACAAAAAACAAAAATGCAGCACCAGAGCCTTTCCCTGCTCCAAACATTTTCACCAAAATACTCCCTGCACTTTTTTCTTCCATAATCGGCTCAAAAACCCGATCCAACAGAAGACCACCCAAAAAATATCCAACAGGTATTGTAAAAAACTGAAGTGAATTTCTCACAGAGTATACTCTTCCCTGCATTTGTTCCGGCACATGCAGCCGCATAACCGCATCCAGATTGGTGCTCATAAGCGGAATTGTAATCCAGCCAAGAAATCCGCCGATACACCAGATCAAAGGCGTCCTTCCAAATGCCAAAAGGAAGTTTTCTGTACTCATGGAAAATAACAGGCAGTTACAAATCACACGTATCCGGCTTTTAGGTTCTTTTATAAAAAAGGCCAGAATACTTCCTGCAAATGTAGTTATTCCAATTACTGCATTTACCAGCCCCAGCACCTTTTCGCTTCCACCGTTTCTTGATAACATCATGGCGGGAAACGCCGCGTCATAGATGGAGACCACCAGATTAATTGCCGCCAAAAATAAAATTAAATTAAAAATTCCCTGTTCCTTTTTCAAATACATAATTCCTTTTTTCACGGAAGTCCAAAGTGGTTCTTTCTCTTCTTCCCTTTCCCTGCTCCCTGGAATTTGTATGAAAAATGCCAGCGTTAAAAATGCTGTTCCAAAGGTAAATAGATCAAATATTACCACTGCTCCCATTCCTGCAATTCCCAAAACAGCAGTGGCAATAATCGGTGTTAAGATAGAATTTAATGAACTGGCGAAATAACGCAGTCCCCCTACCCGCTGATAATACTTTTTCGGAAGAACTCTTGTCACCGCTACCTCAGATGCCGGCTGCTGAATGGTATTCATCAATCCATTCACTCCATTAATCAGGTACAAATGCCATATCTGCAACTCGCCTCTTTGCAGCAAAATCAGCATAATCACAGTGGTCAGCGCCGCTATCGTATCACACGCCAGCATGGTAATTTTCTTATTCCATTTGTCACTTAAGGCTCCTGCAAAGATACTGAGCAGCACATAAGGCGCATAGGAGCTTACCATTAAAAGTGCGGTCATAAGGGCAGAACCCTTCTGCGTATAAGACCAGATCACCAGGGCATAGCTTGTCATTGCACTGCCAAGTCCTGAAAAGGACTGAGTAATCCAAAGTATAAGAAATGTTTTCATTTCTCTTAATGTATTTTTATTTGTTTTCATAGACTTTGCTCCTTTTCAAATATCTTTTTGAAATTTGCAAAGTCCCAGAGCAGTTATTCTACTCCATGCAATTCTGCCCTAAAAGACTTTGCATGGAGCGGTTGCAATGCATAAAACCATATTAAATCTCCTTCAATGATTAAGACTATTTTCTTTTGTCCCGTGTTTTTCTATATTATACGCTATAAAATATCATTCCCACAATAAATTTTTAAGAATAACAAAGCTCCTTCTTCTTTAAATTATCCAAAAACCCAAAGTCTATTTATTAGATTCCCTCTTCCAGGGCCCTTTCCCATAAAACCTCACCGACAATACCGTAGCAATCGTCCAGCCAATAGGCCATGCACACCAGATTCCTATATACCCTACTTGAGGGGCAAGCACCTTTGCCAATACTACCCGCAGGATAAGATCTGTAAACGTTGCTACCATAAAGTTTTTCATAAGACCGCCGCCTCTTAGAATGCCGTCCGCAACCAGCTTCACTGACACTATAAAGTAAAAAGGAGCAACAATATAAAGAAATTTCGTTCCAGAAACCAAAGCCAGTTCTGTAGGCTCATTCATAAAGAAATTTACAAGTACTCTGCCTGCGGCCAAATATAAAATTACAATGGGAACACAGATCATCCATACCATTTTCACTCCTGCTTTAAACCCGTCTTTCACTCTCGACATAATACCTGCGCCAATATTCTGGGCGGCATAATTGGAAACCCCATTTGCAAGGGTGGTAAAAGATGTAATCACCAGATTGTTTAACTTGATTGCCGCCGAATAACCTGCAATCACCCCAGGGCCGAAACCGTTTATCACACTTTGAATCACTATATTTCCAATTGAAATAAAGCTTTGCTGTAAAATACTTGGAATTGCAATAACTACAATCTTTTTAAATACATCAAAGGAATAAATCGGAACCTTTTCTTCCACATGGATTCCAGCAAGCCTTTTCAGTACTACAACAATAGCCAGCACACAGCTGACTCCTTGACACAGAAAAGTGGCCCATGCCACTCCCGCCACTCCCATATCAAATACAGAAACAAACCAGATATCTACAAGAATATTAGAAGTAGAAGAAATTGCCAGAAAAATAAAGGGCGTTTTGGAATCTCCCAGCGCAGAAAAAATTCCCGTTGCAATATTATAGAAAAACAGGAAAGGAAGTCCCCACACATAAATATCCAGATACAGCTTTGAGTCATCAAAGATTTCTGCCGGCGTATGAATCAGTGTAAGAAGATTCTGGCAGAAAAATATTCCAAACAACATCAACGCCATACATAAAACTGCACTGGATACAAAGGTAGTGTAAACAGCTGCCTTCATATCTTTATACTTTTTTGCACCAAAAAACTGGGAAACCACTACAGAGCAGCCAATATTACATCCAAAAGCAAATGCAATAAATATCAGCGTAATCTCGTAGCTGTTTCCCACTGCTGCCAGTGCGTTTTCACCGGCAAATTTTCCTGCCACCAAACTGTCCGCAATATTGTATAACTGTTGAAAAACAATGCTTCCAAATAAAGGCAGACAAAATTTCCATAACACTGTCTCCGGCTTTCCCGCCGTAAGATCCTTATTCATTCTTATCATCTCCGTTTATTTTTTCTTTAGCCATTATACGCTCATTGGGGCGACATGTAAAATATATCTTTATTAATTCTGCTGATTAATCTGTTCCTCTTTTATTACCTGATATCTTATTAATTCACCACTCTCTAAGTTTTCTTTACGCATATCAACTGCGGTAATCTGATGATTATCATAAGATGTATAATAATAAATTCCTCTGCTGGCATTACAGCATGAGGTATAAATGGTAATCTCGTACTTGCCATTTTCCAACTCACAGCATCCTCGCTGCTGATCCACAGAATTAAGAATATGGAAAAACTGACTGACGCTTTCTTTTTCCCCGTCTCCTGAGACAGAATTCATTTTTACAAATGCTGCTCTTATAAACCTTGACTGTGAAGACAAATCTCCCGGAAGCCCTATTGCCCCCATTCCCCGTCCATACTCTTTTAAACTAAGCCCTCTGGCAAACCTGTTTTCCGGTGATTTGGCCGATAAATGCATATAGTTATTCAACGCAAACATCTGCAT
>ERZ808044.1119-NODE-1119-length-17674-cov-4.351992_pt1 | contig 17674 bp, 11 predicted proteins | sample MGYA00380195_ERZ808044 | MGnify/ENA primary metagenome ERZ808044 (study PRJEB31490, sample SAMN06133423) | mouse gut metagenome | isolation source: Z7_2 | host: mice | place: China: Chengdu | collected 2015-05 ...
CATCCTCCAACCGGGGACGGAAGACTCAGCCAGCCCCCTCACCACACCGGACATGGTCCGTTCCGGACGCGTCCTCCATTTTCAATTAAATTTCACTTTGCAGACACAAAAGAAATTCCTACTTGACAAATAAAAGAGATGTGCTAAAATATTACCTAAGTTTAACAGAAATCCCTATAGAAAAAGGCTGCGAAAGTGTCAGTAGAATCTTATTTCCCATCAGAGAGAAGGAATCACCGGCTGTAAGTTCCTTCAGGTTCAGATAAGTGTTCGAATTTCCCACCGGAGCTGCATGGCCGAACCGTGATACATTCAGTAGGCTGTGACGGATCATACACGTTACGTATAAGATAAGAGCCTGCATGGCAGGAAACAGGGTGGTACCGCGAGCTTGATGCCTCGTCCCTTCGCAATTGCGAAGAGACGGGGCTTTTTATGTTGCAGACGGCGTAATTTATCTGTGGGCCGTTTCAAATTCACACTTCAAAAAGGAGTCAATATGAGAGAGCAATTAGAAAAGATTAAAGAAGAAGCGTTAAAACAGATTGAAGCTTCCGATGCGCTGGAGAGATTAAATGATATCCGTGTTGCTTACCTGGGGAAGAAAGGCGAGCTGACAAGTGTATTAAAGAGTATGAAAGACGTCTCGCCGGAGGAGCGGCCAAAGGTAGGACAGATGGTCAACGAGGCCAGAGCGCTGATTGAGGCGAAGCTGGAGGAGACAAAAAACGTTCTGGCCAGAAAAGCCAGAGAAGAGCAGATGAAACGGGAAGTAATCGATGTTACGCTTCCTGCTGAAAAAGGCAATGTGGGACACAGCCATCCGAATACCATTGCGCTGGAGGAAGTGGAGCGCATTTTTGTGGGCATGGGATATGAGGTTGTGGAAGGCCCGGAAGTGGAACATGATCTGTATAACTTTGAAAAACTGAATATTCCGGCAAACCATCCGGCAAAGGATGAACAGGATACTTTCTATATTAATAAGGAGATCGTATTAAGGACCCAGACATCTCCGGTTCAGGTACGGACAATGGAGCAGGGAAAACTCCCGATCCGTATGATCGCACCGGGACGCGTATTCCGTTCCGACGAGGTGGATGCAACTCATTCTCCGTCTTTCCATCAGATTGAGGGACTTGTAATTGATAAAAACATCACATTTGCCGATTTAAAAGGGACGCTGGCTGAATTTGCCAGGGAATTATTCGGACCGGAGACAAAGGTTAAGTTTCGCCCCCATCATTTCCCATTCACGGAGCCGAGTGCCGAGGTGGACGTAACGTGCTTTAAATGCGGCGGAAAGGGCTGCCGTTTCTGCAAAGGCTCCGGCTGGATTGAGATCCTGGGCTGCGGTATGGTACATCCCCATGTTCTGGAGATGAGCGGCATTGATCCCGAGGAGTATTCAGGGTTTGCCTTCGGTGTGGGACTGGAGCGAATTGCGCTGTTGAAATACGAGATAGACGACATGAGACTTTTATATGAAAATGATATCCGTTTCCTGAAGCAGTTTTAATGAGCGGATAAGAGTAACAGTTCAGACAGGTCTGCGCATTTGCTGCGCTGACCGTGCGGAAATGTAGTGGCAGCAAGCATCCGGCTCATCGCGCAGCGATTTTATTAGCCGGATGCCGTAACAGTTCATGTTGTTTGAAATGTTACGGATTAGATGATGAAAGAGCAGAGGAGATAGAAATGAACACAGCATTATCCTGGATTAAAGCATATGTTCCGGACTTAGACGTAACGGCTCAGGAGTATACCGACGCCATGACCTTAAGCGGAACAAAAGTAGAGGGCTATGAGTGCCTTGATAAAAATCTGGAAAAGATTGTGGTTGGCCAGATTACAAAGATAGAACGCCATCCGGATGCAGATAAACTGATTATCTGTCAGGTCAATGTCGGAGAAGAATCCATCCAGATCGTAACCGGAGCGCCGAACGTGAAAGAGGGGGATAAAGTTCCGGTTGTACGGGACGGCGGCCGGGTTGCAGGAGGGCATGACGGCGGCCCGCTTCCGGAAGACGGAATCAAGATTAAAAAAGGAAAACTCAGAGGAATTGAATCATACGGAATGATGTGTTCCATCGAGGAACTGGGATCCAGCCGTGAAATGTATCCGGATGCTCCTGAATCAGGCATCTATATCCTCCCTGACGATTGTGAAGTGGGTGCGGATGCGGTGGAGATTCTGGGACTGCGCGACGTGGTATTTGAGTATGAAATCACATCCAACCGCGTGGACTGCTACAGCGTTATCGGTGTTGCCAGGGAGGCGGCTGCCACATTTAATAAGAAATTCATGCCTCCGGTTGTGACGGATACGGGAAACAGCGAAGATATCCATGATTATCTGGAAGTATCCGTGGAGGATACCGGGCTTTGTCCGAGATACTGTGCAAGAATGGTGAAAAATATAAAAATAGCGCCATCGCCGGTCTGGATGCAGAGACGTCTCGCTGCAAGCGGAATCCGTCCAATCAACAATATTGTTGATATTACGAATTACGTGATGGAAGAATACGGACAGCCGATGCATGCATTTGATTACGAGCAAATCGGCGGTCATAAAATCATTGTAAAATGTGCAAAAGACGGAGATGTGTTCCAGACTCTGGACGGACAGGAGCGGAAGCTGGACAGCCGTGTCCTGATGATCAATGATGCGGAGAAGGAAGTGGGAATTGCCGGAATTATGGGTGGTGAAAACTCAAAAATCACAGATAATGTAAAGACCATGGTTTTTGAGGCAGCCTGCTTTGATGGTACGAATATCCGTCTTTCCTCAAAACGTGTGGGACTTCGGACCGATGCGTCGGGCAAATTCGAAAAGGGGCTCGATCCGAATACGGCAAAAGCCGCAATCGACCGCGCCTGCCAGTTGATTGAGGAGCTGGGAGCTGGTGAAGTGGTAGGCGGAATCATTGATGTCTATCCGGTAAAAAGAGAAGGCAACAGAGTGAAATTCGAACCGGAGAAAATCAACCGGCTTCTGGGAACGGACATCGCGGCAGACACAATGCTTGAATACCTGGGACGGGTGGAACTGGACTATGATAAAGAAACGGGTGAAGTGATTGTGCCTAGCTGGAGACAGGATATACACTGCATGGCGGATCTGGCGGAGGAAGTGGCGCGGTTCTACGGATACGATGTGATTCCGACCTCTCTCCCGACCGGTGAGGCTACAACAGGAAAACTGTCCTTTAAGCTGAGGGTGGAAGAAGTGGCCAGGAAGATTGCGGAGTTTTCAGGATTCAGCCAGAGCATGACTTATTCCTTTGAAAGCCCAAAGGTATTTGATAAGCTGATGCTTCCGGCAGACAGCGGGTTCAGAAATGCAATCACAATCTCCAATCCGCTGGGAGAGGATTTCAGTATTATGCGTACACTGCCGTTAAACGGCATGCTCACCTCCCTGTCCACCAATTACAACAGGAGAAATAAAGATGTGCGTCTCTATGAGCTGGCTACGATCTATATTCCTAAAGAGCTTCCGCTGGCCGAGCTTCCCGACGAGCGCCAGCAGTTTACGCTGGGCATGTACGGCAGCGGCGACTTCTATACGATGAAGGGTGTAGTTGAAGAATTTTTCGACAAAATCGGAATGAAGAAAAAGCCGCATTATAATCCGGAGGCGGGCAAAGCATTCCTGCATCCGGGCCGGCAGGCGGAGATCATTTACGACGGAACAAGTGTCGGATATCTGGGGGAAATCCATCCCGATGTTGCCGATAATTACAAACTGGGTGAGAAGACGTATGTGGCGGTTCTCGATATGCCGTCCATCCTGCCCAATGCCACCTTTGACCATAAGTACACCGGAATCGCCAAATATCCGGCTGTGACAAGGGATATCAGCATGGTGATGAAAAAAGAGATCCTGGCCGGTCAGGTGGAAGATATCATTGAACAGAGAGGCGGAAAGATCCTGGAGAGCTACAAGCTTTTTGATATCTATGAGGGTAGCCAGATCACTGCCGGTTATAAATCTATCGCTTACTCAATCACCTTCAGGGCTAACGATCACACGCTGGAGGATAAAGAAGTAAATACGGTTATGAATAAGATTCTGAACGGCCTGCAAGGTCTTGGAATCGAACTTAGAAGTTAAATCAAGCAGGTAAGAGGCACCCGGCCACAGCTGATTCGTCAGCCATGGCCGGGTGCCTCTTTTTGAAGGCAGCGGCCTGTGCGGAGCGGGCAGGTTATCGTTGTAAGAAAGTGACCTGAGGCGGAGCCTGCAGGTTCGGCTATCGTCTATACAAATAAAAAACAAGTTTCGAAATTTGTAAAATTTTACTTATATATGATAAAAAAGTAGAAAATATTGACGGAACAGGTATAAAAAGTTTATAATTATTTGTAAATATTGCTGTCGAAGTATGCCGGCAAGGACACAAGGTGAGGAAGCTATGGGAAGAATTTCAAACAAAGAAGATACCGGAATTTATATTATAGATGATCAATACCGAATCGTATACTTTAATGACAAAATAAGGCAGACATTTCCGTTTCTGTGCTGCGGGGAACGATGTTACGAAGCGCTTTGCCGGGAAGAGGAGCCATGCCGTGACTGCCCGGTTGCGAAGGATGAGGCGAAGAGCGGGGTGCTTTATAACAAGGTGACCCAGAGATGGGTGGAGGTCAGCGGGGGAAACATCGAATGGCCGGGCCATGGCGACTGCACCATGGTTATCACGACCGGGATTCGCGAGGTTAATAAGAATTTATTTTATAATCTTACCAGTATATCGGCTTACGATGAATTGTTTGAATTGAACCTGACCCGGGATACGTATAAAATTCTCTATCATCTGGCAGGGAAATATGTGATACCGGCAGAGGAGGGCTCTCTGGGGGCGATGCTGGACGAGGTAGTCACGCAGATGATCCACCCTGACGACAGGGAGGAATTTCTGGAATTCTGGTCCCTGGACAGGATGGCGGCATGTCTGCAGGAAGAGGGGGAGGACCATATCCTTAAAAAACGGCTGCGTAAATTAAAAACAGACGGAAGCTACTGCTGGGTTATCCAGATCGTAGTGCCGCTTATCCAGGGAGAGTATGACGACAAGATCCTGATGTGCTTTATCCAGGACATAGACGAACAGATGCGGAAAGAAGAGGAGCTGTCAGGAAAGGATAAAAATGCAGACGGGAAGGATCCGCTGACGGGTCTTTACCGCCGTTCGGAGTTCTTCCGTACGGCAGAGAGTTTTCTCAGGGAGATTGAGGATAAGAGCTACTGCCTGATGGTTATTGACATTGAACATTTTAAATTATTTAACCAGTGGTACGGGGAAGCAGAGGGCGACCGGTTTTTAATTAACATTGCCCAGCATCTGAAAAAAGCCCAGGATGAGAACCGGGGAATCGCCGGTTATATGGGGGGCGACGATTTTGTGATCATATTGCCGGATGACGGAAAGATGCTTGAGCGTCTTCAGAATAAGATCATGGGGTTTGTGAAGCTGTACGGTAAAAATGCCGGTTTTCTTCCTGCATTTGGACTGTACGCCATTGAAAATAAGAATATTCCGGTCAGCACGATGTACGACAGAGCTACGGTCGCGCTGGCCTCGGTAAAGGGCAATTATGCCCACCGTGTCTGCCGGTATGACAGCAGAATGCTTGAAAAGATGGAGGAGGATCACCTCCTGCTTTCAGAAGTGCAGCGTGCGCTCAATAATGATGAATTTACCTTTTACCTTCAGCCGCAGTGCAATATGACGAACGGAAAGATTGTCGGGCTCGAGACACTGGTCAGATGGAACCATCCGGAGAGGGGGGTGATCTCACCGGGAGAGTTTATTCCGCTTCTGGAAAGCAACGGCTTAATTGCCAGCCTGGACCTTCATATCTGGGAGAATGTCTGTATCAGGCTGCGAAGCTGGATAGACAGCGGAAAAAAGCCGGTTCCCGTATCCGTCAATGTCTCAAGGGTGGACATTTACACGATTGATGTTGTGGAATGCTTTTGCAATCTGGTGACAAAATATAATCTGGATCCGAGTCTGCTGGAAATAGAGATCACGGAGAGCGCCTATGCGGAGCAGTATGATATTTTTACAGGCGTAATAGAGAATCTGCGGTCTGCCGGGTTCCTGGTATTCATGGATGATTTCGGAAGCGGATACTCCTCCCTGAATATGCTGAACGACGTCAAGGTGGATGTGCTCAAAATCGACATGAAGTTCCTTAAAATGTATGAACAAAGCCCGGGCAGGGGGACGGGAATCCTGGAGACAATCATCAATATGGCCAGATTTATGGAGCTTCGGATGATCGCGGAGGGAGTGGAAACCAGGGAACAGGCAGAGCTTCTGCTGGATATGGGCTGTATCTACGGGCAGGGGTATTATTTTTACCGTCCGATGCCTGCGCCGCAGTGCGAGGTCATCCTGGCGGATGAAGATAATATTGATTTCCGGGGAATAACGGCAAAAGCCATTAACCGGATACAGGCCAGGGAGCTGGTGCATGATGATATCTTCAGTGAGACTATGCTCAATAATATCCTTGGCGGCTTCGGCCTGTATGACATGTCCGGAAACCAGGTGGAGCTTTTGAGGGTAAATGAGCAGTACTGCAAAATCACAGGGACAAGCGCGGTGGAGCTGGAAGAGCGGCATAAAAATGTTGTGAATGATGTTTACCAGGAAGACAGGGAGGAGCTTTTTAAAATCTTTGGAGCTGCCTGCAAAGACAGATTCCGGGGAGGGGAGGGGGAACTGCGGTACCTGAAAGGCGACGGCAGCATCATGTGGATGCATCTTCGGGCCTTTTTCCTGAGAGAGCAGGACGGACACAGGCTGTTCTACGGTTCGGTCAGCGATATCTCACAGCGGAAGCGGAAGGAGCAGCAGCTTGAATCTTCCCAGAGGGCTTTGGCAGCCGTCGTTAATATCTCCGACAGAAATACGGCGTTTATGAAGCTGGCGGAAGAAAACAGGAGGGCGGCGGCAGCGATTTTTGCCCAGATGACGCCGGGAGGAATGATTGGAGGATACTGTGAAGAAGGTTTTCCGCTTTATTTTGCCAACTATGAGATGGTGAAACTGCTGGGGTATGATTCCTATGATGAATTATCCAAAGCGATCGGCGGGCTGGTGTTAAACACAATCCACCCGGATGACCGGGAACAGGTGGCAAAGGATATCGGCTCTGAATATTACGCAGGACTGGAATATACGACAACCTATCGGATGCCGAAAAAGGACGGAACCTGGTTCTGGACGCTCGACAAAGGAAAGGTGGTGCGCGCCGAGGACGGTCGTTTGGCGATTGTCAGTGCCTGCACCGATATTTCGGAAACCATGTTTGTACAGCAGCAGCTTTCGGAGAGAAACGCAGCGCTTCTGCGCCAGAATCAGGAACTGCATTTTATGTACAATGATATGCCGGGCGGATATCACAGGTGTGCCAAATCACCTGGTTTTCCTTTTATTTATATCAGCAACCGTTTTCTGGGGATTTTCGGATATACCAGACAGGAAATTAAAGATAAATTTAACGACAAATTTATCAATATGGTTCATCCGGATGACCGGAGCAACGTAATCCAGGGGGGTGAATATCTGAAGGAGTGTGAGGAAGTCCACGAGCTGGAGTACAGAATGCTAGGTAAGAATGGATATATATGGGTAATTGACCAGAGCCGCTACATGGAGTACGGCGGCAAGACTTTTCTTCAGGGAGTGGTACTCGACGTCACGGAGACGGTGGAACTGCGCAATAAGATGAAACTGCTTATGAAACATATGCCGGAGTCCGTTTATCTGCTTACATACAGGAATGATTGTCTATATTCCCAGGTTCTCGCCAAAGGTTTATTCAGCCGCTGGCCCTATACAGAGTCTGCATACAGAGCCATGTTTGCAGCCGGGGTCAGTGAAAACGCGGCGGGAAACGGAACGGAAAGCCTGGAGGAGCGGCTGAAACAGGCAGTTCTCCGCAGAAAAAGCTTTCAGGATGTCACCTGTATCACGGTGCCCGGTGAACCGCCTGCCTGGATAAGCCTGGATGCAAGATATATCAGTGAAGGAGCGGACGGAATTGTCTATCTCTGTATCTGCGCCGATGTCACTTATATCAAGGAAAAAGAACAGGAATTGTGGCTTGTGAGAAAAAAGATGGAAAGTATTCTGCGTCAGGCAGGGATTAACAGTCTGGACTGGGATATAGAAAACAATATTCTGTATCTGAGCCAGGTATCCGGCCTGCCGAAACCAGCCGGCGCCGCCGAACTGGGAAAAAATGTCAGTATCCAGGTGATCGAACATTTTTCTGAAACCGCAAAAAACTGGAATGTGGTATCTGGGGAGCACAGGGAAGATTTCCTTCGCTATATTTCCCGCGTATATCAAAACAGGGACAATACGGGACTCAGCTGTGAATTTGAGATACAGCGGGAGGGGGAGAACCGGAAGTGGTACCGGGTGGTATGCGAGACGATATGCAGCAGCTCAGGAAAACCTGTCAAGGCGGTCGGTTACTATATCGATATTACGAGGGAAAAGAATGCGGCGATTGAGAGCAGAGCCAATAGAAAAGCGCTGGAGCTGCTTCGCGAACAGGAGGAACGTCTGACCAGAATGGCGGAGACGGATGCGCTGACGGGCCTTTATAACAGGCAGACGGCGATACCCAGAATCAAAAGTTTCCTGAGCAGTATGGATGGGCAGACAGCGGCCCTGATTATGCTTGATTTAGATAATTTCAAGCTGGTAAACGACGTATTCGGCCATGTGTTCGGGGATTCGGTTATCGCAGGCAATGCAAAAAAGCTGAAAAGCTTTTTCCGGGCAGACGATATAATCTGCCGGATTGGAGGCGATGAATTCCTTGTTCTATGTAAAAATATCTGTGAGAAAGATTTGAACAGGAAGATTACACAGATGATAGAGGACATGGTTATGAGCTGTGAGAATGACGGAAGGAAAATGATATTTTCCGTTTCAGCCGGTTATGCCATGGCTCCGGAGCAGGGAACCGGTTTCGATGAATTATATGAGAAAGCCGATATAGCGCTGTTCGCGGCAAAGACAGGAGGAAGAGGAACCTTCAGGAAATATGAAGTATCGATGAAAAAAACGAGATATGAATTGGCGGGCAGAAATTAATGCCCGCTGTTTTTTTCCAACGAAATATTCCAGGCAGCGTTCGCCGGCAGACCGGTTCCTTTTTCTGGAAATTACAGGAGGCATAAAATGGGGAAAAAAAGGCTATTCTTACAGAAAGAAAGTAAATCAGGAGGCGGTTAGAAATGAATAATGAATTTGAGATAGTCAGTGTCAAGGGGCGGGAGATTCTGGATTCCCGCGGGAACCCTACGATAGAAGCAGAAGTAACACTGGAAAATGGAGCGGTGGGCAGGGCGGCGGTACCCTCAGGGGCATCCACCGGTAAATTCGAAGCGGTGGAACTGAGGGACCGTGATACACGGTATCATGGACTTGGAGTAAGCACCGCCGCAGGCAATATCGTCAATGTAATCGGCGAGACGGTTCTGTTTGAAAATGCGCTGGAGCAGAGAAAAATAGACCGGCTTATGATAGATGCCGACGGAACGGAAAACAAGGAAAAACTGGGAGCCAACGCGATTCTCGGTGTTTCGATGGCCGTTGCAAGAGCTGCGGCCGAAGGCCTTCATATCCCGCTGTACCGGTATCTCGGAGGAATCGGGGCATCGACGCTGCCTGTTCCGATGATGAATATCCTGAACGGCGGCCGACATGCAGACAATACGGTGGATTTGCAGGAATTCATGATTATGCCTGTCGGGGCATCCGGCTTTTCCGAAGGTTTGAGAATGTGTTCGGAAATTTACCACACACTGAAAAAGGTATTAAATGAGGGCGGATACAGTACGGCTGTCGGCGACGAGGGAGGATTTGCCCCAAATCTTAAAAATGCCGAGGAAGTGCTGGAGACGATCGTAAAGGCGGTCGAGAAAAGCGGTTATCATCCCGGCTACGACATTAAAATCGCCATCGACGCCGCATCCAGCGAGCTTTACGATGAGGCCAGCGGACTGTACCTGTTCCCGGGTGAGACTGCGATGAACGGCCGGGAGATACGGCGCACGGCCGGGGAGATGGTGGACTATTATAAGAGACTGATAGGCAAATTCCCCATCTGTTCCATCGAGGACGGCCTCCAGGAAGATGACTGGGAGGGCTGGAAAAGGCTGACGGATGAACTCGGTAAGAAGATTCAGCTGGTGGGAGACGATCTCTTCGTTACAAATACCAAGAGGCTCAGCAGAGGAATCAAAGAGGGTGTGGCCAACTCTATCCTTGTCAAAGTAAACCAGATAGGTACGCTGACAGAGAGCTTTGATGCCATAGAGATGGCGAAAAAAGCGGGATATACCACAGTGATTTCCCACCGTTCGGGCGAGACGGAGGATTCCTTCATAGCCGATATTGCAGTAGCGGTAAATTCCGGACAGATTAAAACCGGAGCGCCGTGCCGTTCCGATCGTGTGGCGAAATATAACCAGCTTTTGAGGATTGAAGAGCAGCTCCGATAAGAGTGCCGGCCGTACCGCTGTCATTTCTCTCTGAACACGGATAAGAAGATAATGCATAAAACCTGCCGTCAGGCAGCCTGGTGGAAAAGGGCTGTGTGGCGGCAGGTTTTTGTATCTGATACCACAATATTTATATTGTGAAAATATGAAAATAATACTGTTAGACATTGACATAATTTGGTGATATTATGATCACAAAAATAGAGAAAAAAGAATGAAAATACATATAATATTCTGTAATTACAGGAGGGAAGCATGAAAAAAGTCGTATTAATGGACTGCACGCTGCGGGATGGCGCCAATGTGGTCGGAAAAGGGTTTTCAGCGGAAATCACGGATATGGTGTTAGATGGCCTGACAGCATGCCGTGTGCCAATCATAGAATTTGGAAATGCAGGAGGCATCGGCGCATATGAGGTAGCCGGATTCACGGCGGCGGAGACGGATGAAACTTATCTGGAGATTGCAAAAAAATATCTGGACAGAGGCTCCGAGCTCGGAATGTTTTTAAATGCAAAGAGATACCGTGAAAAAAATGTGACGCTTGCAAAGGAGAGCGGTTTATCCTTCCTGAGGGTCGGAGCTGACGCCGGGGATGCCGATATAGCCGTTCAGGCAGTCAAAGACATAAAAAGCGCCGGATTAAAGGCTTTCTATTCTCAAATGAAAGCATATCTTTTGACGCCGGAAGAACTGGCGGAGGAAGGAAAAAAGCTGAAAGACGCAGGCCTTGATCAGATAACGATTATGGATTCGGCTGGTACCATGCTGCCAAATCAGGTGGCGGAATATACGAAAAAGTTAAAGGAGGCAGTAGCGATTCCGGTTGCTTTTCACTGTCATAACAACCTGGGCTTATCGGCTGCCAACGCGGTTGCTGCCTATCAAAACGGTATTGACATTCTGGACTGCGGCCTGATGGGAATGGCAAGGAGCGCAGGAAATCTGGCGACGGAGATTTGCGTGGCAATCATGAACCGTTATGATCAGATGATGGAGACAGACCTGTATCAGATGCTTGATTTTATCGAACAGCGTCTGCAGCCGGCCATGGCGGGATATGATTATCATAACCCTGTGACGCCTCTTGATTTGACACTGGGTCTTTCCGGCTGCCACTCCAGTTTCGTGAAACGGTTCCGGGAGATTTCAGAAGAAATGGATGTCAATCTGTTCCGTTTGATTGTTGAAGTATCAAAGCAGGATCAGAAAGCGCCGTCGGAAGAAATGATTCGGACGATTGCCGCTCAGATAAAAGGAGGAGCCTGATATGATAAAAGTTATTTTAGCGGGAAATTATCCGGAACAGACATACGAAAAGTTAAGAAAACTCCTGCCGGAACAGAAGTTTGAGCTGGAGGAGGTAAATGAACAAAGTCAATTTGATGCGGTTACGGATGCCGAAATTATCATCCTCCGGATTTTTAAGGCGCCGAAAGAGGTGTTTGAAAGGAATCCGAAGTTAAAAATGATCCTGCGCTGGGGAGCCGGATTTGATTCTGTTGATATAGAGGAAGCGGGAAAAAGAGGCATTCCGGTAACCAATACCCCGGGGGCAAATGCAAATGCGGTGTCGGAACTGACAGTGATGCTGATGCTGGCGCTGGGGCGTAAACTGCAGTGCCATATGGAGTCTTTGAAGAACGGAATCTGGAGCAAGAACACATTTTTGAACCAGTCATACTGTCTGAATCAGAAACGGGTCGGCATTATCGGCGGAGGAAACATTGGCCGTCAGGTTGCGGCGAAGGTGCAGGCATTTGGCGCTTCGGTTCAGTATTATGATGCGGTCCGGCTTCCGCAGGAGATGGAAGAACAGTGGAAGATGGCATATCTGCCATTGGACGAGCTGCTGCAAACGTCTGATATCGTAACTCTTCATGTGCCGCTTGTTGATGAGACGCGTCATATGATTGGGGAAGAACAAATTAAAAAAATGAAAGAGGGGGCAATTTTAATTAACACGGCCCGGGGAGGCCTTGTAGATGATGTGGCTCTGGTAAAAGCGGTGCGTACCGGAATGTTATCCGGCGCCGGCCTGGATGTCGTAGAGCGGGAACCGCTGTCCGCACAGGACGAACTGCTTCACAATCCGAACATTATTGTGACTCCCCATATCGGAGGCGGAACGGCTGATTTGGGAGATATTATAATTCCAATGCTGGTAAATGATATCCTGAGATTATCAGAGGGAGAGGAACCGGAACATATTGTAAACAAGAAATATTTCAGATGATGAAAGTACGAAGGGAGAATGGGAATGAGTGAGATTGCAAGGGTTTTATATGATTTGGGGATTTTGAGTATTTTGCTGCTGTTAGGTGTTTTCCTCAGGAAGAAGGTACGGTTTCTGCAGAATCTTTACATACCGGCTTCGCTGCTCGGAGGATTCTGCGGCTTGATGCTGGGGCCGCAGATCCTCGGTTCATTTGCACCTTTCAGCCTTCCTATCGGAGGCACGATATCAAAATGGCCGGGAATGCTGGTAAATATTGTACTGGGCGTATCATTTTTTGGCTCGGCACAGAATAAAAATTTTGGAAAGACAGCATTATCTGCCGTTACGGTGGGCGGTATTGCCCATCAGGCGCAGGTTGTGGCCGGACTTATCGTAACCATCATAATGATGACGTTCTATACGGACCTTCCGCTGGCATTTGGCCTGACTCCGGTATTTGGCTTTCATGGGGGCCACGGAACGGCCAATGCAGCCGGAGCGGCGCTGGAAGCAGCCGGGTGGGCTGATGGTGTATCGGTATCGAATACAATGGCAACGGCCGGTCTGCTGTCCGGTATTATTATAGGTATGCTTATCATTAACATCGGGGTTCGAAGAGGGTATGCGAAGCTCGTTTCCAAACCGCAGGATATTTCCCGTTCAATTAAAGAGGGAATCGTACCGAAAGAAGAAAGACGCTCTATCGGTTCAGGCGTAACCTACAATGATGCGCTGGATCCGCTGGCCCTGCAGCTTGCTTTTGTCGGAATCATTCTGCTGATGGCCCACGGGCTGTCTGTCGGATTAGTTGCGATTCATCCGATTCTCAGCAATATACCTGAATTTGCCTGTGCAATGGTCAGCGGCGCGTTCCTCTCGTTTGTGATGAAAAAAATGGGGATTGGAGATTATATTGACAGAGCGACAATCAGCCGTATTTCAGGAGTGGCGCTTGATTTCCTTGTATGCTCGGCGATTGCAACACTTTCGATAAAGGTGTTTGCACTTTATCTGGTTCCGATGGTAGTGACGATCGCGGTCGTTGTTCTGGTAAATTTATTCGTAAACTTTTATTTTTCATGGAAAGTCTTCGATGAGGACTGGTTCGAGCGAGCGCTTGGAAGCTATGGCCTGGAGAGCGGTGTCCTGGCAACCGGACTGATGCTTTTAAGGGTAGTTGACCCGGAATTTAAGACAAGTGGACAGGAATCGGCAGCAGCATCAGCAGCGCTTTGTTATCCATGGTCGCTTCCATATATTATGTTTATGCCGGCATTTGCTTTTGCGGCTTCAAAATGGACCATTTTAGGTATCAGTGTGGCTCTTTTAGTAGTGTTTTTGATTATCGCGCGGGTCTGCTTCTGGCATCCGGAGCGGAAATTAAGTGATATTTTATCCGGGAAAAGTTCCCGTCCGGTACAGAATCAGGACGCACTGAAATAAAACAGGGTGAGAGAGGGGAAATATGCAGGATCTGATTTTGAAAAATGGATATCTCTTTGATCCTCCGAACGGATATACAGGACAAAGAGGAGATGTGGCGATACAGGATGGACGAATCACAGGTGTCGGGAAGACAGAGGAAGAAGCGTCCCAGACAGTGGATGTAACCGGACTTGCCGTCACTCCGGGATTGATTGATTTCCATGCGCATTTTTACCATGGCGGGACGAATACGGCGCTGGAGTTTTACCGGTACCTCTCAGATGGCGTCACAAACGCAGTCGATGCGGGCAGCGCAGGTGACTCCAATATAGAGAGCTTTATCCATTTATTGAGCGAGCGTGAGCGCAGAAATGTGAAGCTCTATTTAAACCTGGCCTCAGAGGGACTCAGCTGTCTCGGAGATCACAATGAAAATATAAATCCAAAGTATTTTAATGAGCAAAAAATACTTAGGATATGCAAACGATATTCCGATCTGATTGCCGGCCTTAAGCTTAGAATCAGCGCAGAGATTGCAACGGGCAGTCAAACCACCAGCTTTGATGCGCTGCGGCGGGGGATTGAAATCGCACAGCGCTGCGGACTTCCGTTATCGGTTCATATGCCGAATTTTCAAGGGGAATTAAGCGGGCTGATTGATATCTTGCGGCCAGGGGATATTTTTTGCCATGTCTATACACCTCAAAAAGGAATATTGGAGGATGGAAGTGTTTCAGAGGAAATGAAACGGGCGGTTCAAAAAGGCATTATCCTGGAATCTGCATGCGGAAAAGGACATTTTGGACACGAATGCGCAGGAAAAGCAATTCAGGCAGGGATTGAGCCAAATATAATTTCCGGAGATTTTACAAAAAACACCCATCATTTTGAACCGGCAGTTTCCCTGCCTTACCTGATGTCACGATTTCTGGGACTCGGACTGTCTTTTGAAAAAGTGCTTTCGTGCTGTACAACGGAACCTGCAAAACAGATGGGCATGGAAGGAAAAATCGGCTGCCTTAAAACAGGCGCCTTTGCCAATATTGCAGTTTTAGAGAGAAGACAGAAGGACATTGTGTTTGTGGATGTCAAGGGAAAAGAGGTCAGAGGAAACGAGCTGATTATTCCTGTAATGACAATTTTAGAGGGAGAACCTGTTTACCGTAATATGAGCGCCTTTTAGAGAACTGTGATAAGCAGTTGGGGATGACGCCGGTACCTGCCTTCACGACAAAATATATATTTCAAACAAATGGTTGTCTTTCAGGAAAAAATATGGTATGATACAGTTGTTTGACTATAGGAGGTGCTAAAATGATAAGAGGTATTCTCACCTTTTTATTCGTTGCGATTTGCTTATTTTTATCAGTAGTAATCTTACTACAGGAAGGTAAATCCGCAGGCCTGTCCGGTTCCATCAGCGGTATGGCAGACAGCTACTGGGGAAAGAATAAGAGCCGTTCCATAGAAGGCAAGTTGGAGAAGATGACAAAATATGGTGCATTTCTCTGGCTGGTGCTTGCATTTATATTGAACCTGAAAGTATTGTAATCCGGACACTCCTGGCAGCAGGGGTGTTTTTTCTTTACAGGAAAGGAAATTTTGTGTTTTTTTGCATGTAACCGGAGAATTTCCTGCATAATAAGAAAAAGAAAACTAATGGAGAATTAAATTGAAAATCAAGGATAAAATTAAAAAGAAATTAAAACCCGGAAAAAAGCCGGGGAAACACACAGAGCGTATCAGTTCCCGCACTGAGAAAGACAGAGGGCGGGAGAGGACGGGAAGTGTGCCAGCAGATACGAAGAACCGAGAAAAGTCCGGGGGCAGGGAGTATTTTGAGCCTGAAAAGGATGCGGAATTTCTGAGAAGAAAGCAGATGATTCTGGCACTGATGAATGACAAAGCCTACGTCCCCATGAAGATGAAGGAACTGGCAATACTTCTCGATATACCGAAGGAACAGAGAAGGGAACTTAAGTCTGTGCTGGATGCGCTGTTAAAGGAAGGCCAGATCAGCCTGTCCGCGAAAGGAAAACTCGGCAGGCCGGAAACATTTGCCCTGACGGGCATTTTTACCGGCCACTCCAAGGGATTTGGCTTTGTGTCGGTAGAAGGCAGAGAAAAGGATGTCTTCATTCCCGGTGACAGGACGGGCGGCGCCATGCATGGCGATAAGGTGCAGATTGTCATCGAGGAGGAAGATAACGGGAAACGGGCGGAAGGCTGTGTTGTCCGTGTTCTGGAACATGCCAATGAAAATCTGGTCGGCATCTATGAAAAGAGCAAGGGATTCGGTTTTGTGATTCCGGATAACCAGAAAGTTTCAAAGGACATTTTTATTCCCCAGGGGTGTGACGCGGGAGCGGTGACCGGCCATAAAGTGGTTGTCAGAATTAAAGATTTCGGTGACGGTAAGGGAAAGAAGCCTGAGGGTGTTATCACAGAGATTCTGGGGCATATCAACGATCCGGGGATTGATATCCTGTCCATTGTGCGGGCCTATAATCTGCCGGAGGAGTTCCCGGAAGCGGTGACGGAACAGTTAAAGAGGATTCCGGATCAAGTGCTGCCGGAGGAGCTGGCGGGAAGAAAGGATCTGAGAGAACTTCAGACCGTCACAATCGACGGGGAGGAGGCAAAGGATCTGGATGATGCGATTACGATTAAAAAAACGCAGGGCGGATATGAACTGGGTGTCCATATCGCCGATGTCACCCACTACGTCAGAGAACACAGTCCACTAGACGAGGAAGCGCTCAAGAGAGGAACCAGCGTGTATCTGACCGACCGCGTGATTCCGATGCTCCCCCATAAGCTGTCCAACGGTATCTGTTCCCTGAACCAGGGAGAGGACCGGCTTGCGCTCAGCTGTCTGATGGATATCGATGAGAAGGGAACTGTAACCGGACATGAGATTGCCGAGACAGTAATCCGTGTAGACAGGCGGATGACATATACGGCGGTCAATGCAGTGATTACGGAGCATGATCCGGAAGCGATGAAGGAATATGAGGGCTTTACCGGTATGTTTGAGCTGATGAAGGAACTGGCCGATATTCTGAGGAAGAAACGCCACAGCCGCGGTTCCATTGATTTCGATTTTCCGGAGAGTAAGATCGTACTGGATGAGAAGGGCCGGCCTGTCGAAATCAAACCCTATGACAGAAATGCAGCTACCCGCCTGATTGAGGATTTTATGCTGCTCGCGAACGAGACGGTGGCAGAGGATTACTTCTGGCAGGAAATTCCGTTCCTTTACAGGACACATGACAATCCTGATGAGGAAAAGATGAAGAAGCTGGGGACATTCATCAATAATTTTGGTTATACAATCCGCATGCCCGGTGGGGAGGTGCATCCGAAGGAGCTGCAAAAGCTGCTTGATAAGGTGGAAGGCACGCCGGAGGAGGCTCTTATCAGCCGCCTGACCCTGCGCTCCATGAAGCAGGCAAAATATACTACCCAGAATTCGGGGCATTTTGGCCT
>ERZ808044.1125-NODE-1125-length-17468-cov-13.426025_pt1 | contig 17468 bp, 13 predicted proteins | sample MGYA00380195_ERZ808044 | MGnify/ENA primary metagenome ERZ808044 (study PRJEB31490, sample SAMN06133423) | mouse gut metagenome | isolation source: Z7_2 | host: mice | place: China: Chengdu | collected 2015-05 ...
TGTCCATGATATATGCAACTGTCGGTTAGTGATATTGTAATGGAGCGAGACCAACACATTTATTGACTAACACCAAAAAAATAAATATTTTTTATGGAGGAAAAGCAATGATTTATAGAACCAATCCACGAAACAAAGAACAACTCTCCCAACTCGGATTTGGCTGTATGCGTTTTAACAGGGATGACAGGGAGGTTGAGAGGCAGATAGCCTATGCCATAGAAAACGGCGTGAATTATTTTGATACGGCATATGCATATCCAAACAGTGAAGAGCGTTTAGGGAGAGCGCTGGCGGCAGGAGGTTATCGGGATAAGGTTTCAGTTGCCACCAAGATGCCGACTTACCTGATTAACAAACCCGATGGCTTTGACCAGATGTTTCAAACCCAGTTAAAACGTCTGCAGACGGATCATATTGATTATTACCTTATGCATATGCTTTCCAATGTCGGTGAGTGGGAAAGGGTATGTAATTTAGGTATCCTTGATTTTATAAATGAGAAAAAGAAAAACGGGCAAATAAGAAATCTGGGATTTTCTTATCATGGCGGATTGCAGGAATTTAAGGATTTGATAGACATTTATGACTGGGATTTCTGTATGATCCAGTTTAATTATCTGGACGAGAATAATCAGGCGGGAAAAAGCGGTCTGGAATATGCCGCTTCAAAAGGGCTGCCGGTTATGATTATGGAGCCCTTACGCGGAGGAAAGCTGGTGAATAAGCTGCCAAAAGATGCAGTGAAGGTATGGGAGCATGCATCCGTAAAACGCTCGCCTGCCGAATGGGCACTGCGCTGGGTATGGAATCATCCGGCGGTTGTTACTGTATTGTCCGGTATGAATTCACTGGAAATGGTGGAGGAAAACATACGGATTGCCTCTGAAGCAGAGGCAGGCGGGCTTTCACAATCTGACCTTGCACTTTATGAAAAGGTCCGCAAAATAATTCTTGGGAAAGAGACCGTGCCATGTACCGGCTGTAACTACTGTATGCCCTGTCCGCGGGGCGTGGATATTCCCATGTGTTTCACCTGTTACAATGACAAAAAGTCAGGCGTAGAAGGGGGAATATCCGCAGAGTTCTTTTATATCCTGAGAGCACATAATCATCAGGCATCTTTATGCATTGGATGCGGAAAATGCGAACAGCATTGTCCTCAGAATATATCCATCAGAGAGGAATTGAAGAAGGTAAAAAAGGAACTGGAGGGACCGGTTTACCGGCCGGCCCGTTATATTGCAAAAAAAATCATGAAGTTATCGTAGGCCGAACGTACCCCATGAGGTATCCTATATTCATTGAAGTCAGTTTATACGAAAATATCAATGTTTTTTTAAAGAATGACTTCAAAAGTGATTCTGTCGGTACCGGAACAGGACGCAGTGACGGTACCTTCGTGCAGCTTGATGATTTTTTGTACAATTGCCAGTCCAAGACCATTTCCCTGTGTAGCATGTGAAGTATCCGTCTGATAGAATTTATCAAAGATATGGGAAAGCGCTGCCGCAGGGATTGGGTCTCCTTTATTTGTGAACGAAAAGGTCAGGCGTTCCCCCACGGCCCGGATGGTGATATCAATTGTCTCATGATCCGGCGAGAATTTGACGGCATTGTCAATGAGGTTGATCCACACTTGCTTCAGAAGCTCTTCGTCTCCATTTATAAAGTATTCCCCGCAGTCAAAAGCTATGGTAATGTCTTTATCCGACCATTTTTTATCTAAAAGCGCAATGACCCGGCGGATCTGTTCGCTTACGTTAAAACGTGTCTTATCGGTTAAAATACTCTGCTGTTCAATCTTTGACAGGTTCAGGATGTTGGTTGCAAGCGCGGTAAGCCGGGAAGCTTCCTCTATGATCGTATGGATATATTCTGACCGCTCCTCCTTCGTTAAATCCTCCAATTCCAGCATTTCTGCAAACCCCTGGATGGATGCGATCGGCGTCTTGAATTCATGGGAGAAATTATTGATAAAATCATTTCTAAGCATTTCCACGCTGCTGATTTCCTCTGCCATATGATTGAATTTTTCGCTCAGCCGCTTAAGCTCGGCAGGAGCCTTCAGGTTGATGCGTGCAGTGTAATCTCCGTGCGCAATGCGGTCAGCCGCTTCCATAAGCTCCCGCAGAGGAGCAAGCGGAAAACGGCTGAACAATATAGAAAGCGCTATGCCCACAAGCAGGCTGATTAATGCAAACAGAAAGAGGACCGTGCCCGCCGGCCTGTCTCTGCCAATGATGTCGAGGCGGTATAATACAAATGCGCCAAGAAAGACAAGCAGCATGGCGAAGAACATAAACAGGAAGATGATTGCGGCGAACATAATAGTAAGCTGCTGCTTCTGCAATAATGATTTTAACTTACACATGACGGATCACTGCCTTATAACCGATTCCCCGGATCGCGATAATCTCAAATTCCGGCCAGCTGCCAAACTTATTCCGAAGACGGTTGATATGGGTATTCACCGTCGTATCAACCGTATTGGACTCCATTCCCCATATTTCATCCATCAGCTGAAGCCTTGTAAATATCTTATCCGGATAGGACAGGAGCTTATACAGCAGATAGAATTCCTTTTTGGGAAGTGTCTGTGAATCACCGTTTCTGGATACCGTTAATGCATCGTAATCCAGCGTAATTTTCCCGATGTGCAGTTTCCGCTCGTTGGCAATCTGTGAACGGCGGAGAAGAGCTTTAATCCGCAGAAGCAGCTCCTCCTTGTTGACAGGCTTTACCATATAGTCGTCCGTTCCTACTAAAAATCCCCTGCATTTTTCCTCAGGCAGCTGCCTGGCCGTAACCATTAAAATCGGTACCATACTCCCGCTGCTTCTTATGTTTTCGGTAAATTCATATCCGTCCATTTTTGGCATCATGACGTCTAATACGATCAGGTCGATATGCGTTACATCCATGACCTCAAGGGCCTTAAGCCCGTTGCCGGCTTCGAAAACTTCATAACCGGCATGCTTAAGCACCGCCTTCATCAGCCGTGCCGCGCTTTTATCATCCTCCACTACAAGAATCTGAAACATCTGAAACCACCTCCTGAATAGAATCCTTATTGTTATTATAGCAAATAATAAAAACTGAAAATAAACTTTTTATAAATCTTTTGGAGTCAGCCGTATGTTGATTTTCAGTTTATCAAAATATTATAGAATAACGGCAGCAAAAGCAGGGAGGAGTGGCGATCGTGCTTCAGATTAAGCAGATATACAAAGAATATAGAACCGGTAATTTAGTGCAGAAAGCCCTGGACGGAGTCAGCCTGAATCTCAGGGAAAATGAATTTGTGGCAATACTCGGACCCAGCGGTTCTGGTAAAACAACATTGCTCAATATTATCGGCGGCCTGGACCGCTATGACAGCGGAGACCTCATTATTAACGGAATCTCGACAAAGAGATACAGAGACAGGGACTGGGATTCTTACCGCAACCATACCATTGGATTTGTGTTTCAGAGCTATAATCTGATCCCGCACCAGACGGTGCTGTCCAATGTGGAGCTGGCTTTGACAATCTCCGGGATTTCAGGCCCGGAGCGCAGGAAACGGGCGGCAGATACATTGGAGCAGGTAGGGCTTGGTGAACAGCTCCACAAGAAGCCAAACCAAATGTCCGGCGGGCAGATGCAGCGTGTGGCGATTGCCCGGGCGCTTGTCAATGATCCGGATATTCTGCTGGCCGATGAGCCTACGGGTGCATTGGACAGCGAAACCAGTGTTCAGGTTATGGAGCTGTTAAAGGAAGTGGCAAAAGACCGGCTGGTGGTCATGGTAACACACAATCCCGAGCTGGCCGGGGATTATGCCACACGTATTGTCAATTTGAAAGACGGGGTTATCCGGTCGGATTCAGACCCCTTGGTGATAGACGAGGAAGAAACGGACGCACCGGTACACAAAAATATGGGAAAAGCCTCCATGTCTTTTCTCACAGCTTTATCCCTTAGCTTTCATAACCTGCAGACAAAGAAAGCCCGGACACTTTTGACCTCTTTTGCAGGCTCTATCGGCATTATCGGGATTGCGCTGATTCTGTCCCTTTCCAACGGAGTGAATGCCTATATTCAATCAATGGAAGAAAGTACGATGTCAGAATATCCGCTTACGATCCAGAGCTCCGGGATGGATATTGCCGCTATGATGCTGGGCGCCGGAGACGGTAAGGAGGAAAAATCTTCTGATGAGGTGCGCGTTTCGCAGATGATAACCAATGTGCTCTCCGAAGTCGATCCAAACGACCTGGAATCTTTGAAGCGTTATTTTGACAGCAGAGAAAGCGGGATTGAACAGTATGTGAATGCGATTGAATACTCCTATGATGTCGCGCCGCAGATTTACCGGCTCGAGGAGGACGCTGTCCGGCAGGTTAACCCGGACAGGTCTTTTTCTGCGCTTGGAATAGGTGCGGCTGCGGATACGGGCAGTTTTATGTCTGCAATGATGAATACGGATGTTTTCCATGAAATGCCGGAAAACAGCAGTTTATTTCAGGGGCAGTATGATGTAAAGGCGGGACGCTGGCCGGAAAAATACAACGAGTGCGTCGTGGTACTGACCGCAGACGGAAGTATCAGCGACCTCATGCTTTATACACTGGGACTTCGGGACGCTCTGGAGCTGGATGAGATGATTTGGCAGTTTATAGCGGAAGAAAAGGTCGAAACCCCGGATACTATCAGCGGGCTTGCCTGTGAGGAACTTCTTGGGATTACGTTTAAGCTGGTAAACGGAGCCGACTGCTATGAATATGACGATGCATATCAGGTATGGAAGGACAAAACAGATGATGATGCATATATGCGCAGGCTGGCGGAAAATGGTGAGGATATTACAATCGTAGGTGTTGTTAAACCTTCTGAGGATGCGTCCGCGGCTATGTTAAGCTCCGGTATCGGTTATCCCGCATCCCTGACAAGATATACGATTGAACAGGCAGAAAACAGCCCCATCGTCCGGCAGCAGATGGCAGACCCGGCGACGAATGTACTTACCGGAAATTCCTTCGGTGAGGATAATAGTAAAAGCAAGTTTGACATGGAATCCTTGTTTTCTGTTAATGAGGAAGAGTTGCGGAGTGCGTTTGGTTTTGATGAAGGCGCGCTTGATTTGGATATGTCTGACTATTTTAATCTGGATGAGGGCTCTTTTGATCTGTCAAATATGATTGACCCGGATAAGCTTGCGTTGGAGCTTCCTGAGCTGTCAGGCGTGAATATGGAAGATATGATGGGACAGCTGGATTTATCTGTTTCCACGGACAGCCTCAAGCAGCTTGTCAGCAGTCTTTTGGATGGCTATGGGGATTATGCCGTGAGGCATCCGGAAGCAGATTACTTAAGGCTTAACGAATACTTTACGGCATATCTGCAGACCCCGGAAGCACAAAAGAAACTGCAGGAGGCCGTGAATGAGATCATTCAGTCAAATATTGAAGTCACAATTTCACAGGAACAATTAATGATATTGATTCAGGATATTATGGCAGGCTTTCAGGAATATGCCGCGTCTAATACTTTTCCCGATCTGTGCAAAATGGGAGAACATTTTTCTTCATACCTGCAGACAGAAGAAGCACAGCAGACTCTGACTACAGGAATTTCCGGAATTATTAATGTAGAGAAATTAAAATCACAGATTTCCGGCGTCCTTGGCAGTTATATGAAGACAGCTATGGGTTCCTACACGAGTGCGGTTTCACAGGCGATACAAGGGCAGATTTCCGCAGTCATGCAGCAGATCATGGAGCAGATGGGACAGAATATGAAAACGGCAATGAGCCAGCTTCGCATTGATCCGGAAGCTTTTATGAATGCCATAGAAATGAACATGGATGAGGAGGAGCTGACCGAGCTGCTGCGCTCCCTTATGTCTGCCGGGGATGCCTCTTATGCCAATAATTTAAAGAAATTTGGGTATGCAGATCTGAAAAATCCAAGCCAGATAGACATTTACCCCCTTGATTTTGAAAGCAAGGCGGCCGTCCTTGACATACTGGATGATTATAACAGCCGGATGGAGAAGGAAGGAAATGACGAGAAAGTAATCAAATATACGGATCTGGTGGGAACCCTGATGTCTTCGGTTACTGAAATTGTAGATATGATCAGTTATGTATTGATCGCATTTGTCGCAATTTCCCTGGTTGTGTCTTCCATCATGATAGGCGTTATCACTTATATCAGTGTTTTGGAGCGTAAAAAGGAAATCGGAATCCTCCGTGCGATCGGAGCTTCGAAAGGGAATGTGTCACAGGTATTTAATGCGGAAACATTTATCATCGGATTATGTGCCGGACTGATGGGTATCGGCCTGACACTCTTGCTGTTGATTCCCGGAAATGCCTTGATTCATTCACTGGCGGGCTCATCAGATATTAATGCTTCTCTCCCTGCAGTATATGGAATCGTGTTAATTGTACTGAGTGTGTTTCTGACACTTCTCGGCGGGCTAATCCCGTCCAAAAAAGCGGCGAAAAGCGATCCGGTGGCGGCTCTGCGGTCAGAATAGGAGAAATCTCTTCGCTATTATGCAGGTACGGCTTGAACTGAAAATGCCGGAATATGCAGAGATGGTGCTTAAAGACAGAATTTACTGAATAAGAGTGGTAAATAGCTGTTTGCTTTTTATAGTAGCTGTGTTATCATGAATTTTAACGGATGCTCAGGTAAGTATTTGACAAGTAATCAGGCGGACAAGGCAGGAAAAGGAAGGAGAAAATATGGGGAATCAACAGTACATATTAAGCCACCTGGCGGGCGTATTCCATACAGGTGTTTTTTTGCTGCGGGAAAATCAATTAGTTTCTTATGAGGAGAATCCGCAGTATAACCCCTTGTACAGTGACGAAGCATTTCGTCTTACACTGGCGCGCCATGCAGACGCACAGAAAGAGCCGGTTGTCAATAAAGATGATTTTCACATATTTTATATCTGTGTAAAGCGGGAAGACGGCTATTATATGCTGGGGCCGTTATGCACACAGGTCATGGGGCGGGCAGAAAGGCACCAGTTCTATCATTTTTACGGTATTGATGAGAAATGGGAGAAGAATTTACATTATTATACACTGATGGAAATTTTACAGATAGCAGGAATGTTTGCACAAATTATTACGGGACAGGAATATACGGACCAGCAGCTTGTAGATGCAAATTATCATTCTGTGTCCGTTGAAAAAGAACAACAGGAGCGAATTTGGTTTGATATAAAATCAGAGGATGAAGATATCTACCGCCACACATACCAGGAGGAACGACGGATTTTGGATGCAGTCAAAGAGGGAGATATAGAGGAGGCCGTCCGTCTGTCAAAAGGGATGGATGTAAATGTCGGCAGGCTGGGAGAAAGCGAAGTGGAACATTGGAGAAATCTGTCCATTGTTGCCGCTACGCTGTGCGCCAGGGCTGCGATCGAGGGAGACTGTCCGAAAACTAATGAAATGATGAATTAATCTAATGGGTAGATGCATTCGCAAATTAAGTGAGTGATTTACATAAAAATAATGTACCTTGAAAACTGAATAAAGTACACAAATTATCTCCTGATAGAAGAATTTTTTTCTCAAATATGATAAAATAGAAATATAAAAATCGATTACTTTTAGGAGGAAATCCCATGCCATATATAAAGAAGAGAATAGACAGAAATCAAGTTATGATAACATCATTTGATAGTCTTGTAGAGCCGGAAAGTATTGCACGGATCATTGACTTTTTTGTTGATCATGTTGATCTCATGGAAATGGGGTTTCAGAGGGCAGAAGCGAGTGCAGGAGGACGGGGTGTTATCCGCCATCAAATTTAATGAAGCTTTATTTGTACGGTTACCGAAAGGGATCCGTTCATCAAGAAAGCTGGAAGCAGCATGTAAAACAAATCTTGAAGTGATATGGCTGATGGATGGATTACAGCCGGATTACCGGACGATTTCAGATTTTAGGAAAGACAATATTGCCTGTATGAAAAAAGTATTCAAGGAATTTACAAAACGGATATCAGTAGATCTGGATACCGGTTATGTGTCGATTGATGGAAGTAAATTTAAGGCATGGAATTCAAAAGACAGAAACTTTACGGTCATGAAACTGGATGACCGGATCAAATGGTTAGAAGACCACACAGAGGAATATTTACGGCAGATAGAAGTTGCAGATGAAGAAGCAGAAGAAGGAAGTCTTACCAGGGAGGAACTTGAGAAGAAATTAGAGGAGGCGCAGAAGCGTTTAGACCAATACAAGTTTTACAGGGATCTGATGACCAGGCATAATTTGACACAAATATCATTAACAGATCCAGATTGCCGGCTGATGAAAAATAAAAATGGAATGGATACGGCATATAATGTACAGACAGCAGTAGATACAGAGACGCATTTGATGATGGATTACCAGATGACAAACCGGAATACAGACCATGGACTCATGGCATCAACAATGGAAGAGCTAAAAAAGGAAGCGGGGGATGAGATCATAGAAGCGTTGGCAGACAAAGGGTATCAGCAGCCGGAAGATATGATAGAATGTCTTGAAAAAGGGATCATTCCGAATGTTATATTGCCAGAAGGACAGGATACATATGAATTTGAAATAGAGTATGAGGAAAAGGAATGTGACCAATCGAGCAGATCAGCAGAAGAGATAAAAAAGTGCCTGCATAATGGAATTTTACCAGACGTATATGAAGAGGTGATTGAAAAAATAGAAGTAGTAGAAGTAAAGAAGAAAGTAGTGGATGAAGCGGGGGAAATGGCAGAGCCATATGCAACCGAGAAAGAGATGAAGGAGCGTGCGGAGGAAGGATTTTATGTACGAGATCCAGAGAGGGATAAAGTACACTGTCCGGGAGGAGAGGTATTACGGCGTAAGAGTATCAAGAAAAATGGAGATACGAGATATGCAAATAAAACAGCCTGTCAAAAATGTCCATATCGGAATAAATGTATAACCGGGAAAGGGAAGGAAATAGATTTTAATAAAGATACGTTAGAGAAAAAAGCGGCATGGTGGGATCCGGAAGGACCAAAAGGGCCAGGGAATGAACCAAAGAAGGGGAAAAAGGAGAAGTGGCATTATGAAAAGAAGAAGGTGGTGCGATTAAAATTCCGGCCGTATAAGGAGAAAATGGGACAGAGGAAATGTACATCAGAGCATCCGTTCGGAACAATAAAACGAGCAATGGGGGCGAGCTACTTTCTGCTAAAAAGCAAGAGGAAAGTGGATGGAGAATTTGCGCTCTTTGCAATAGGATATAACTTGTCAAGAGCAGAAAATATGTTTCGATTTGAAGAATTGATGGAAAAAGTAAGAAGAAAAGCAGCATAATAATTGTGTATTTTATTCAGTTTTCAAGGTCAGGTAAAAGATTCGTAAGAGAATCTAACGATGCCTGATTTTTTAGTGCAAAAAATGAAATACGACTGTTAGATTAATGCAATTTTCGGACAGTCTGGAGGGGGGGCGTAATGCCGTCAATTGCATACCGGCTCAGCGGTTTTTACATTAATAAAAGTACGGCATGTAAGGATATCACGCAGATAATGATCTATCGGAACCATGCAATCGAAGAACTGGCAAAACGGGTGCGGGAGCAAAAGGATAAGCGCCATACCTCCAGCTATACGGAACAGTGTAAAGATTATGTGTCCGGACATTACAGGGAGAAGATTTATCTGGAGGATATTGCAGACGCTTTAGGAATCAGCAGCAGTTATTTATCCCGCCTGTTTAAAAAAGAAACAGGGATCAGCCTGCAGGACTTTATTAATGACGTCAGGGTAGAAAAGGCGGCTAATCTGCTGCGCTATTCGGAGGAGACGCTGCCGGGGATCGCAGAGTATGTGAATTTTCCTTCTCAAAGCTACTTTGGGAAAATATTTAAACAGAAAATGAAGATGACTCCCAAACAGTATAGGGAATTATATAAACCTGCAGGATTCTATACTTAAGAGTATACCGTAATACATATCCCTTCGGGATGGGCGGACCTCGTCTGTTAAAGTACGATCGGACAGAAAATCAGGGCATAAAAAGGACAAAAACTGCAAAATAAGGATATAAAAGAAGAGCTTTCAAGTGTTAAATTATAGGCACAAAGAGAGCTCTTGTTTTTTTACGATAGAAGAGGAGGATGAAGAGATGTTATCAGAACGGTTTTACGGTATGGGTGAACCATTGATCCAGAGAGAAGGAGATACCGGCGTTATGGCGGCAGAATATCTGGACCTCATTAAAGCCTTGGGCTGTACGGCTTACAGGTCATGGATGCATTTAACGGATATCCTTGATGATCCAAAGACTCCAAACGAGGAGACTGCTGCAGCGCATAAAAGGCTTCTTAACCGGGCAGCGGAACTTGATCTGGAAGTAACCGGCATGAGCCATGAGTGGTTTCTCCCGGAAGGGTGCAGGCAGAAAAAAGGACATGCGATGCCGAAACGGGATCTTACGGAAGGAAGCCTGTATATGCAGGCATTAAAGATGCTGGAGGAATCCTGGTGTACGCAGGCAGGGCTTTTCCCACAGGTAGGGAACTGGGAGATAGGCAATGAATGGAATCTGAATGCGTTTTTGCATCCGGACGGATTTCTTGACGAAGACGGAATGGAGCCCTTTACAGCGGATGAAAAGATGGATATAGCCATTGACCTGATGTATTTTTCAGCAAAAGGAATCAGAAGGGGGAATCCTGACGCCAAGGTCACCTGCTTTTCACCGGCGCTTTCAACCCCGTGGCTGGGTGGAGACCTGCCGGATTATCTTCCGCCGATGTACGGCATTGCGTGGACGCTCGATAAGATGTACAGGCGGATCAAGTCAGGAAAGTTTTGGTCTGATAATACGGATGATTACTTTGACATGCTGTCATGGCATCCATACCAGATGAGTGTTGACCAGAGCAAGATTGGAATGGATCTGTTTTTAGATATCTTTGAGCCGGATCATTTGTGGAAGGACTATAACGATGCGGCATACAGGGTGATGTGTAAATATGGTGATGGCCACAAACAGGTAATCCTTACCGAGGTCGGGTTTACGGACTGCGGCGATGAGAAAGAGGAAATCAGGCGTGCGGAATATACGCGGAAACTATTAAATCTGGCGAAGGAGCTTCCTTATGTGCGGACAATCTATAATTTCCGTCTGCTCAATGAGGAGGGGATGCTGAAAAAAGCAGGAATCGAGGATAACCAGATTGGCGGTCTTGCAGAGGTGTATTTTGGATTTTTTGAAGAACCGTGGCATGAATGCAGGCCAAGGAAGAAAGCGTATGTACTTCAGGAAATGACTGGCAGCAAGGAGGATCTTGCTGCAGCGGGCAGAAAAGTGGCGGCAACTAAAAAGGAGGCTTCGCGGCTGTAACCGGCAAAATGATACATATAAACAAATGAGAGAACAAAGGAGAAAAGAAATGATTAGTTTTGCATCTAAAACAAATAATCCGAATACCAAGCTCGGATGGAACGACCGGATCGGCTATGGCATGGGCAACTTTGGCATGGCATGGGTAAACGGCATGATGTCCGCTTTCCTTATGAAATACTTAACGGATGTTTCCCTGGTTGACGCAGGGGTGGTCAGTGCGATTATCGCCATTTCTGAATTATTCGACGGGGTGTCCGACCTGATTATGGGAAGAATTGTAGACAGGACGCATTCTAAGCTGGGAAAGGCCAGAGTATGGCTTGTCAGGATGTGCCTTCCGATGGCGCTTTCTACGGTTCTGCTGTTCAGTATACCATCCTCAATGGCAGGGACGATTAAGTATGTATATGTATTTATTCTCTACAACCTGGTAAACGCAGTGTTCTATACGGCGATGTTTGTACCTTACAATTCCCTGATTTCGCTTAGTACGACGGACAGCTATGAACACGGAATGCTGGGAAATATCAGCATGATCTTCCAGACGATTGCGAATATCTGTATGAATACCTTCTTCATGGCAATGGTGGTGAAATTCTCCGGCGCGGCAGAGCCATATATGGCGGAAGCACAGAGAGGATGGACCATGGCATCGGTTGTTGTAGGTGTTATCATCGTAATCTCTGCGCTGATCTGTGTATGCGGAACAAAGGAAAGAACTGCCGTTCAAATAGAAAATGGGGAAAAGCCGAAGGATGATGTGGGAACAGGAAAGGCTTTGAAGTCTTTGTTTACCAACAGATACTGGCTGTCTATGATTTTTGCAATGTTTGTGATCTTCTTTATTATTGTGATGTATTCGGCGGGAGCTATTTACTACTGTGCGGATGTGCTTGGAGATTATTCCCTCTATACGCCGGTAAATAATGCGCTGTCGATCGCACAGTTTGCAATAATGTTCTTTACACCGTTTTTTATGAAGAAATTCGGAAAACATATGACCTATATGGTGGGCCTTATCGGTATGGGACTCGGTTTCCTTGGAACAGGATTTGCCGGGACAAATGTAGCTCTTTTGGTTCTTTTCAATGCCCTGAAAGGCATTGGCCTGGGTGCGGCCGGAGGTATGGCTTTCGGCATGGTTGCCGACACATTGGAATACGGGGAGTGGAAGGACGGATTTAAGACGGTAGGTATGGGAAATGCCGCGATTTCCGCGGCCCAGAAGCTTGGGCTTGGAATCGGGCAGGTGGTCCTGGGATGGATTCTCGCCTTTGGAGGATATGACGGGGCGGCGGCTTCCCAGAGTGAATCCGCAAAGGCGGCCATCTCCTTCCTTTACAACTGGCTGCCGGTAGGCATGATTGTCGTAACATTTATTATTATGCTGACCTATAAGCTGGACAAAGAACTGCCGAAGATTCAGGAAGAGTTAGAGGAACGTCATAATCAATAAAAATATCGCAGAAACCAACAGTGGAGATATAGAGGTAGAAAGAAAATAATGAATGAATATATCGTAAATACAAAAAGTGGAAAAGTAAAAGGTTATTTAAGAGACGGACGGATTGAATATCTGGGAATTCCTTATGCGAAACCGCCGGTAGGAAAACTGCGCTTTAAGAGGGCGCAGGAGCCGGAAAGCTGGGACGGGGTGTTTGACGCAAAGGAGTATGGATCTGAGGCAATACAAAACGACGAGGGGGTGGATAAGGGCTCGGAGGATTGTCTGACTATTAATGTGCAGCGCCCGGCCGACGGAGCGGGCCTTCCGGTGTTCGTATATATCCACGGAGGCGGCTATACAACGGGCGCTGCAAATGTTCCGCTCTATAATGGGAAACATTTTGCCGATGACGGACTGGTATTTGTTTCTTTCCAGTATCGGATGAGCGTACTTGGATTTTATGATTTTACAACATACCCGGGATGTGAGGATTTTGACAGCAACTGCGGTATTTCTGACCAGATTATGGCAATGAAGTGGGTCCACGATAATATAGAGGCTTTCGGAGGTGATCCCGAAAACGTGACGATCAACGGGGAATCTGCAGGAGGGGCGACGGTTGTAAATATGATGGCAATGCCTGCCGTAAAGGGAATATTCCAGAAAGCGATTGTACAGAGCGGCCTTCCTAATTGTGTCTGCACGCATGAGACGGCAAGACAGAATATGGATCTGTATCTTGAGGGGATGGGGATGACAGAAAAAGATATCCCGAAGCTTAAAGAGATGGAGCCTTTTGAGCTATTAAAAGGCGTTGCTTATGTCGCGGAACGCCATCAGTATAAAAATCCGGGAATGTTCCTGCCAGGGCCTGTGATTGATGATCTTTTGCCGGAGCGTCCGCTCGATGCAATCCGCAACGGCAGCGCAAAGGATGTAAAACTGATTATCGGTACGAACCTGCAGGAAGGTACGATATTTGTCCATCCTGAAAAAACCGGTTTCCCGAATTCCTGGGCAATGGTTGCCGAGATGATGGAAAAAAACGGACATGCAGAAGCGATCCCCAGGATCATTGACTATTATCACCCGTCAAAGAATGACAGATTTACAAAGTTTAAGGCACAGGCTGATTTTTCGATGAGCACCGTACCTCCTGTCACGGAAAGTTTTGAACAGGAGGGAGCGTATCCATTTATATCTTTTGCAACAGATTATGCATTCCAGATGCCTTCCATGAAGGTAGCGGAAGCACAGCGGAAATATACAAAGGACGTCTGGATGTACCGCTATGAATGTATTACCAAATCAGGATGGGAAACGGGCTGGCTTTCTTCCCATGCGTTTGAACTTCCGCTTTCTTTCGCAAATATGGATTTTCATTTCAGCCAGTTTGTATTTAAAGACGAATCGGAAGAGAACATTCATAAACTTATCCAGGAGATTCATGGTTCATGGGTCCGCTTTGCAAAAACCGGCGACCCCAATCCTGAATGGTTTCCGTTTGCCGGGTATGATTCCCCGGTCCGGATTTTTGACAGAGAGAGTAAAACCGTCCGGCTGGATCGCACAGAATTAATGAGAGTGTGGGATGATATGAGATTTTATGAAAGCTGAGAGGATTTTATAATGTTTAAAAGTCATTTTGAGGAAACAGTAACGGTGGTACTTGCAATTGTAATGGGCGGCGTTATGGCGTTGGCATCCATAATTGTAGAGCATCTGGATTTCAATTTTTCAAATGTATTTCAGATATGGTCTATGATAACGATGGTTATTTTGCTTGCCAGTGTTATTTTCCCCTATCAGGAATGGTCGGAACGGTTCACATCTTTGTTTGGCGTAAAAAAGGGAAGCATTGCGTATAAGCTTATAGATAATGTGCTTCCGTCATTGATTCTAAACACATGTAATACAGTAATTGTATCGGCTGCAAATATATTTTACAATGAGGCAATACCGGCAGAAATACAGGCGGAGAAATGGATAGAAGGAATTTTACATCAATGGCCGGTTATGTTTGTTATATCATACTTTGCGGCGTTTGCGGCTGTAGCGGCGGGGAAATGGACGGCGCGAAGGTATTGTTGCTAGAAAAAGTGTTTGGAGGATGTAAAAGGAGCGTATGATAGGCATGCCGGAATATTTAAAAGATTCGAATTGGATATGGAATCCTGACTGGAGCGCTGAGGATAAGGACAGTCCCAGAGTGATGCTTTTCCGAAAAGAAGTGGATCTTAAGGAAGAGCCCTATGAGGGAAGGATCCGTATATCCGCAGATACCAGATATAAATTATATGTGAATACCCGTCTGGTGGAGGTAGGACCCAGCAGGGGAGACCATCAGGTCTGGTTTTACGATACGATAGATCTTCTTCCATATCTTGAGAAAGGTAAGAATGTCATAGGAGTATCGGTGCTCCGGTATCCGGAAGACCCCATTGCGGGAAACCATGGAATGTTCCGGACATCGGTTCCGGGATTATATGTGACCGGAAAAATTGAGGATATGGTTGGAAATGAATATGAGGTATCGGCGGATGCTTCCTGGAAATGTATCATTGACAGAAATGTTACCTTTTATCGGGAAGAAGAACGTTTTGCCCCGCTTGTGATCCATGAGCATACGGAGGGCAATCCGGCGGTATTTGGTTGGAGAGGTATCCCGTATGATGACAGCCGTTGGCAGCAGGCAAAGCCTTATATCAGGAAGCTGGTTCCGGAGGCAGTCAGTCCGGGAAACTTAAAACCAAGGAATATTCCGTATATGTATCGGAAAAAGGGCAGATTTGGGAGAATCATATCTTTAAGAAAGTCGGCTCATACACAGGAAGAGTGGGAAACTTTCCTGAGAGGAGAGCAGGCGCTTACGATTCCGGCATATACGGAAGCTATAGTGGAGCTGGATGCGGGAGAGGAGACGACCGGCTATATCAAAGCGGCTTTTTCATATGGAAAGAATGCAGAAGTATCCCTGCTTTATTCGGAAAGCTATGTGCAGGACGGATTTGCAGGACCTGAACATATTCCGGTCAAAACAGACCGTACAGATAAAGAAAACGGGCATCTTAACGGATATGAGGATACCTACCGTGTGGCGGGAATGGGAACGGAAGAGAAACCGGAAACTTATGAACCATACTGGTTTCGGACATTTCGATTCATTCGCCTGCGCATGAAAACCAAAGAGGAACCGTTAACGCTCCACGGTCTGGAATATGAAGAGACAGGCTACCCATTAGAGGTAGCTTCTTCGGTCAGGACTTCGGATAAATCCTTAAGGGAAATCTGGGAAATCAGCGAACGTACATTAAGAAGATGCATGCATGAAACCTATGAGGATTGTCCTTTTTATGAGCAATTGCAATATATTATGGATGCGAGAGTGCAGATTCTGTATACCTATGCGGTAAGCGCAGACGACCGTCTTGCAAGGAAATGCATGGATGACCTCAGGCGTTCCCAGCGTTATGACGGAGTATTGAATTGTTCATATCCGAACTGCAATACAAATGTAATTCCGGGATTTTCTATTTATTATATCCTGATGGTATATGACCATATGATGTACTTCGGAGACCGTACTCTGGTGGCGGAGCACATGCCGGCCATCGACCAGATCCTGCATTATTTTGAGCGGCACCTGACCGAAGAGGGGTATGTAGAAAAAGTCGGCGGCGTCAATATGGAGGCGCGGTTCTGGTCTTTTATCGACTGGGCCGATGAGTGGAACGATACAAGCGGGATGCCGACAGCGGGTCTTAAGGGACCGCTTACTATGGAAACCTTACTGTATATCTACGGTTTGCAGCATGCCGGAAGCTTAGCGGATTTCCTTGGCCGGAAGGAAGAAGCAAAGCTGTACCGCGACAGGGCAAAAATAGCACAGGAATCAGTACTCCAATATTGTGTGGGGGATAACGGGATGCTCCAGGACGGGCCTGGAATCGAGGAATACAGCCAGCACTGCCAGGTATTTGCCCTTCTCACAGATACAATCGATTTGGAATCAGGGAAAAGAAATCTGTTAAGGACGATAGAAGAACCGGGATATGTACAATGCACGGTTGCGATGCGTTTTTATCTGTTCCGGGCATTGGAAAAAACCGGGCTTTATGCCTATACGGACCGATATTGGGATACATGGAGAAATATGGTGAAGCTGCATTGTACGACCTGCGTAGAATCAGAAGCATATGCAAGGAGCGAATGCCACGCATGGGGTTCGCTGATCCTCTACGAACTTCCAAGTATTACGCTGGGCGTACGTCCCGCCGCCCCAGGATACAAAAAGGTCCGGATCGCACCGGTGACGGGCTATCTTACGAATGCGTCAGGTATTGTAAAAACCCCGGCGGGAAATATCCGGGTGTCATGGAAAATCGAGAACGGGGCGTTTAAAATTGATTATGAATTGCCGCAGAACATTGAAGTGGTGAGATAAACTGTATACCTGGGATATCATGCGGCGCTGGATATTTAATGAAATCAGACAAAACTCCTGATATTTCGTGCTTATCGGAATGTCAGGAGTTTTTTTGAATGGGAACCATTATATGTCTTTATCTATAAATGAGCAAATCTGAAAATTGCACAAAGTTATCCTACCAATGCAAAGACATCGTTCAATGGAATGTTCTGCA
>ERZ808044.1144-NODE-1144-length-17103-cov-7.376248_pt1 | contig 17103 bp, 10 predicted proteins | sample MGYA00380195_ERZ808044 | MGnify/ENA primary metagenome ERZ808044 (study PRJEB31490, sample SAMN06133423) | mouse gut metagenome | isolation source: Z7_2 | host: mice | place: China: Chengdu | collected 2015-05 ...
AGAAGCAAAGAACTTTTATCGGAAACTACGTTTCCTTAAGAACATTGATTTTATAAGGAAAAACGTTAGTTTTTCCAATAAAGTTTTTTGTCAAACTTTTTTTTCAAAAAAGTTTGCAGGTGTGGACAGAGTCCACAAGAAAAGATTTTATTGACAGACTGAGGGAAGAACAATGAGAAGTTCTTCCCTTTTTTGATGAATTATATTGATACAATATTTGAAATATGTTGTAACAATATATCCATTTCTTTATCTGTACCGATTGTAATACGTAAATGATTATTGATACGAGGTAGATTGAAATAACGTATCAATATATTATCTGATTTTAATTTTTCAAAAATTTCTACTGCGGGTACAGTATTGTGTGTAACAAATAAAAAATTAGATTGACTAGGAAATACATGAAATCCCATATTTTTCAGTGCCTTTGCAGTGCGTTCTCTTGTGGAAATTATTTTTTGACAAGTTTCTTTAAAATAATTTTCATCTGCAATAGATGCTGCACCTACTTCTATCGCAACACTATCAATAGTATAAGAATTATAAGAATTTTTGACTGCTTCTAGTGTCTGTATTATTTTTTCATTTCCTACGGCAATGCCAATACGCATACCGGCTAGTGAACGAGATTTTGAAAATGTGTGTATCACAATCAAGTTTTCATATTTATCCAATAACTCTATACAAGAATATGCACCAAAGTCAACATATGCTTCATCAATTATCACAATGGAATTTTTATTCTGTTGTAAAAGTGTTTCAATATCATTTTTATATAATCCTATACCAGTGGGTGCATTGGGATTCGGCAATATAATACCACCATTGTCTTTATTATAATCTGCTATATTGATGCAAAAATTGTTATCTAATGGTATTGTTTCATAATCTATATGAAAAAGGGAACACCAAACAGGATAAAAAGAATAAGTAATATCCGGAAACAATATGGGCTTTGAAGAATTAAAACAAGCCATAAATGCAAGTGCAATTACTTCATCAGAACCATTTCCTACAAAAATTTGACTTTCTTTTAATTGAAAATAGTTTGCAATAGCAGATTTTAATTTGAAAGAGGAGGCATTTGGATACATACGCAAATGTTCCGCATCAAAATTTTTCAGTGCATGAATTGCATTGGGAGAAGGAGGATAAGGGTTTTCATTTGCATTTAATTTTATTATATTTTTATTTTTAGGCTGTTCACCAGGAACATATGGTTCTATTTTACGAAGATTTTTTTCCCAATTTGACATAATTTATTCACCTCATAGTTCTTTTGTAATATCATTTTCTATTTGACTTTGCTCTGTATTGTTTTGTTCTGTATGAGCAATATGATTATTTTTATGCAGTAAAGGAAGATATAATAATCCAGTTCCTTTTTTGACGATTTTTTTAGGTAGTTTTGAAATACTTTTTACTGTTTTGACACCAGCAGAAAGAGGACGTTTTGTAAAATGTTCCTGTGTTGTTTCTGAATGATAAACCGTAATCGTGTTTTCATATAATTGTTCCATATGTTCTGCAAAGGCAGGTACAGAAAGCAATTCCATTTTAGCAAGGGAGGCATTTGAAAGTCTTTTTTGTAATGCTGGTGTATTTAAAAGCATATAAAGTTTTTCTGTTAAATCGTCTTCTGTTTCAAAAAGTAAGCCTGTTTTGTTATTTTCTATGATGTTTTCTATTGATTCATCTCTTTTTGCTACAACAGGAATCCCTCCAGCCATAGCCTCAGCAAATGTCAACCCTTGTGTTTCAGATACAGAAGCACTGCAAAATACAGTACCAATTTGATAATATTTTCCAATTTCTGTCCAAGGTTTTGCACCTATAAAAAGTACTTTGTGTGCAATATTTAGTTCTTTTGCCAAATACTCTAGGTTTTCCCTTTCTGGACCATCTCCCACAATTACCATACGTGCCTGAGGCATTTTTTGAAATAATTTAGGCAATGCACGTAATATGACATCAATACTTTTTTCTTTTGCTACACGTCCTAATGATAATATAACAGGAGTATCTTTTTCAAGCCCCAAAGACTGCTTTAATGCTATGGTGTCTTGCTCTGAAAAATTCTTTTTGGAAAATAAGGAGGTATCAATACCTGTTGGTATAATTTCAATCGGTTTTGTGACACCATATTCCTCCAAAAAGTGTTTTGCTTTTTCTGTTGGTGCAACAACGGCTGTGGCACTATTGCAAAATAGTTTACTAAATTCTTTTGCCATAGCAGGTGTAACAATATAACCTTTTGCAATATAATGTACATAATCCTCATACATAGTATGATAGGTATGCACCATAGGTATTTTTTTTACAGTAGAAAGCAGTTTTCCAAATATACCTAATGGAAATTCTGTTTGTGTATGCACAATATCTAAATGCAAATGAGATATTTGATTAAAAGCACGAGGAGAATATATCAATCCTACACGATAATTGCGTAAAAGCATAAACGGTAAACTGGGCATAGCAATGACATTTTCATCATTTTGTTCTGCTGTTGTATTCGGGTCTTTTGGTGTAAAGATATAAACATTATGTCCTCTTGCTCTTAATGCACCAGCAAGTGTATGGACAGATGTTGCAACTCCATTAATTTGAGGAAAATAAGTATCTGTAAATAATCCGATATTCATATCAAATAAAACCTCCTAACTATCCATATTATTTTATAAATTATAGTAAAATTATATCAGTAAAAAAACATATAAAAAACGAATCAATTTATTTGCTTTAAAACCTAAAGGCATTTTAATACAAAAAATGATGATTGGCAACTATTGCGTATGTAATGTAAGAAAAGCGACAGAATTTTACAAATATCATGTCATCATGAATAAACTATTTGTGGTTTTGTGAAAGAAATTGACGAATATATTTGACGAAATATTTTGTTGTGATATGATACTATTAAAAAAGCAGTATATTATAGAACAGGAGCAGTAACATGGATTTTAATACAGAACAGCAAAAAGCAATCAAACATCATAAAGGAGCAATGCTTGTGCTTGCAGGACCGGGAAGTGGAAAGACAACAGTGATTATATATCGTGTAAAATATTTGATAGAGCAGTATCATGTACCGCCTCAAAAAATACTTGTTGTTACTTATACAAAAGCAGCAGCAACAGAAATGAAACAACGTTTTATGCAGTTGGGCGTTTTGGGAGGAGAATCTGTAACATTTGGTACCTTTCATAATGTGTTTTTTAGAATATTAAGAAAGGCATATGGCTATCGTTTAGAACAAATTATAAATAATGATGAAAAATGGAATTTTTTTAAAAATTTAATTACAGAATTGGATATTGAAACAAATGACCAGGAGGAATATATTAAAGACTTGCTTTCTGAAATTTCACTCATGAAAAATGAATTGATACCATTAAAAGAATATCAACCAGTGAATTTTTCTAAAAAATTGTTTCAGAATATTGTAAAAAAATATGAGCAGTATAAAGCAGTAAAAAACAAAATTGATTTTGATGATATGCTGACACAATGCTATGAATATTTGACAACAGAAGAACAAGGTAAAAAATATTGGCAGAATCATTATGAATATATATTATTAGACGAATATCAAGATATTAACCAAGCACAAAATATGTGTATTTCAATACTTGCAGAACCAGAAAATAATATTTTTGCTGTGGGAGATGATGACCAAAGTATCTATTGCTTTAGAGGAGCACGTCCAGATTTTTTATTGCAGTTTCCTCAAAAATATACAGATGCTGAAAAAGTAACATTATGTGTGAATTATCGTTCTACAGAAAAAATTATTAAATTATCTGAAAAAGTAATTTGTCATAATAAAAAACGTTTTGAAAAAAATATGCATGGACAAAAGGGAGAAGGAAAAAAAATAATATTTTTTACAGAAAAGGATGCTCATAATGAAGCAGAGAAAATTGCATTAAAATTGTCGCAGATTAGAAAAAAAGGAATTCCATATCAAGAAATGGCTATTATTTATAGAACAAATTTACAAGGAGGTGTTTTTGCAAGAGCATTAGCACAAAAAGGTATACCATTTTTATTGAAAGATAAAAGTTTTAATTTATATAGTCATTGGATTAGCAAAGATTTCAGTTCTTATTTGAAACTAGCACAAGATATGCAAAATGATGGAGATTTCCGTCGTATTGTGAATAAGCCGAAAAGATATATTAGTAGGGAATTGTTGGAATTGGCAGAAAAAGAAAATATGCCTCTTTTCAGGGCATTGTTTTCACTTCCTAATATTAAAAAATATCAACAGAAAAATTTAAGTGATTTGCATGTGCATTTATTACAGATTAAAAAAAGAAATCCTTTGCAGGCAATAAAATACATAAGAAATGTGGTGGGGTATGATGACTATTTGAGAGAATATGCAAAATTTAGTAAAGCAAGTTTAGAGGGATATTTGGAAATTGCAGAAGAAATGACACAGTTTGCAGAAGATACAGAAGATACAGAAAGTTTTTTGCAAAAACTACATGATATGGAAATACAAATGCAACAGGAAAATCAAAAAAATACAAAACAACAAATACAAGGTGTAACGCTTTCCACTATGCATTCTGCAAAAGGTTTAGAATTCGAGGTAGTGTTTATTCCAAGTATTGTAGAAGAAATGGTACCACATAAAAAAAGTACTACACCCGAACAAATAGAAGAAGAAAGACGGTTATTTTATGTAGCAATTACAAGAGCAAAAAGTAAACTTTATATTTCTGAAATTGCACAAAGACACGACAAAAAAACAAAACGCTCCTGCTTTTTGAAAGAAATTGGTTTGTAATCAATCATAAAAAGTGATGTTAATCAATCAAATTTGTAGCTTTGAGTAAAGTATATAAATAAAGTTTGTTGATAATATCATAAAAGTGTAAGAAAAAATTAGTATTTATATTTTTGGGAAATTGATATAATAGTGACAGTAAAATATTGATGTTTTAAGCACTACAAATTTTTTGGCACAATTTTGTTTACGATTAATTTAATAAATAAGGGAGGTTATGTAGTGGTATGAACAATAATAAGAGAGAACAAAAAAGAAGACGTATAGCAGCAATTGTTGCTATTGTACTTGTCATTGCTATGGTATTTAGTTTAATTGCGCCTATATTTTCAGCAAGAGCAATGGCAACACAAGTAACTACAACAGTAACTACCAAACAAAACCAAAATAATTTACAGCTTTCTAAAAATGATAAAAAAGAAAATGAAGTCGGCACAGATATTTTTTCAGTAAATACTTTTATTGGTTTTGAACAGCAGTATATTGTGGGAAATACAGTACCAGTATCTGCTATTATGGTAAATAATGGACAAGACTTTGAAGGGGAATTTCAAATAAAAGTAGATTATACAATATATAATCAAAATAAAGGAAAAGAATATGGTATTTATTATCAACCTTTAGAATTGCAAAAAGGAGCAGGAAAACAAATTAATTTTTCGATACCTATATCAACAGTACAAAAAGATTTTGAAGTAACATTGGTAAACAAAAAAGGAAATGTAGTATATAGAAAATATTTCAACGCCAAACCCCTTGACCCTGCAACAATATTAGTAGGTGTACTTTCTGAAAGACCAACAGATATGGCATATTTATCTGCTTTGCATTTTGCAGAAAATGAAGACTATACAGGAGATTATACGAAGACAGTTTTTTTAGGAAAAGAAACATTCCCAAGTGAAAAGGCATCTATGAATCACTTTAAAGTGATTATAATAGATGATTTTGATACAAAAGAATTATCACAACAGCAAAAAAATGCCCTTTTGGGATGGATACAATATGGCGGTGTTTGTGTGATAGGTACTGGAGTAAATGCTTCTAAAACATTGAATGGTTTGCAAGATATTGTTTCTGTTTCCAATTATGATACCATAGTAAAAAATATTTTCATTGGAGAAGAAAGAGCAAGGGCAGATGTAGCACAGTTAGAATTATCTCAAACAGATAATGTTGAAATCATAACAGACAATGCTTCTATGATAAAAATGGGAATGGGTGCTGTTATATTATATGATATTTCATTATCATTAGCACCAGTGACGAATATGACGGGTTTTGTAAATAATGTAAAGCAGTGTTGTGAATATGCTTCTGAGGATTTAAGTGTAATAAAATATACAGACAGTTATGAATATAATCCTATGGAGTATATTGCAAGAAGATTTCCAGAATTAAAAACAAATAGTATTTATATTATATTAGCAGTTGTTGCATTATATGTCATTCTAATAGGTCCCGTTGTATATATCATATTAAAAAAGAAAGATAAAAAAGAAATAGCTTGGGTGGTAATTCCAACGCTTTCTGGAGTATTTATGATAATCATATTTATATTGAGTATAAATAGTCAATATAAAAATGGTATGCTGAATATTGTTTCCGCAACAGAAATAAAACAGGGAGAAAGTACAGCAAAAACGGATATATATGGTTATGTGAAGTCCAAAAAAAAGGGAAATGTAACATTGACATCTGATGAATTTGTGAATTTGTCGATACCTATAGAGGATAATTTTCGATATGACAATGTTACGGAAGAAAAATGTATAAACAAAGTATTATTGTCAGGTAAAACAGAAATTACATATTTGGATAGAAGAAGTTGGCAAAGCAATGATTTTGAAATGGAAACACTGACAAATTTAGGTGGTACAATAGACTGTGATATGAAAATGGAACAGGACAGACTAGTTGGGAAAATTGTGAATCGTACCAATAGAAATTTAAAAGATATTATTGTGATTGCAGGGAAAAATGTAACATTGATAGATAGATTAAAAGCAGGAGAAAGCGTGGATTTTAATGAAGAAATGATTGATAAACAAAATACAAATACTTCAATTAGAATGTGGGATTTATTTGATAATTTGAGTAACAGAACAGAATTAAATAAAAAAATTAAATCTGGAGAAATCACAAGACAAGATGCTTATAGGATTATGAGAGAAAATGATTTAGTACAAGAGTACATTAATTGGAATGAGTCAGAAAGAAAATTGTTAAATGAGGGCAATATCAAAGTATATTTATATGCTTTTGATGAACAAAATATATTACCTCAAACATTTTATATTAATAAACAAAAACCTATAGAGAACACATTAAATTTATATATGATAGATTATGATATTACTTTATCAAATGCAGAAAATTTTGAAATACCTTTTGGCATATTGTCAGGAGAAGTGATTTATAATGAAAATGAAAATAGAAATAATATACAAGACTATGGAAATAGCTCTCTTTATTCAGAATTGTCATCAGAAATAATGTGGGAATTTACATTACCAGCAAATACAAATATAAAAAGTATGCAGTTTCGTTCGTTAAATGATACAGGTAATTTTTATGCTGCACCAGAAATTTATAATGTTAAAACAGATACATGGGAAGCATTAAAGAGTGATGCTTATTATGATATTGAAGATTACATTAATGTTGGAGATTATATTGGTATTGGAGAAGATATAGATATACCAGAGCAACAACAAAAAAATTATATTATGGTAAAATATTTTGTTCAAAAACAAACAGAAATCAGATACCCAGAGATTAAATTAGAGGGGGTAGGACAATATGCTGGAAATTAAACATCTTGTAAAAAAATATGGTAAATTTACTGCAGTAGATGATTTGAATTTAAGCATACCAGAAAGCAGTATATTTGGTTTTGTAGGTCCAAATGGAGCAGGAAAAACAACTACAATGAAAATCATGTCGGGACTTTTGAAAGCAACAAGTGGAACAGTTATGATTGATGATATAAATGTAATCAAAAATCAAAAAGCACTAAAGGAATGTATAGGGTATATGCCAGATTTTTTTGGTGTTTATGATGATTTAAAAGTGTCAGAATATATGGATTTTTATGCGGGAACATATTACATACCTTATGAACAAAGAAAAGCACTTATAGATAATCTTCTTGAAATAGTAGACCTTTCCCATAAAAAAGATTCTTATGTTGATAATCTTTCAAGAGGTATGAAACAAAGGCTTTGTCTTGCAAGAAGTTTGATACATGACCCAAAAGTATTGATATTAGACGAACCTGCGTCTGGGCTTGACCCAAGAGCAAGGGTGGAAATGAAAGAAGTTTTAAAACAACTGCAAACAATGGGGAAAACAATTATGATAAGTTCTCATATATTGCCAGAACTAGCAGAAATGTGTACAGAAGTAGGTATTATTGATAAAGGACATATTGTTGTACAGGGTAGTGTGCAGGAAATTATGAAACAAATGACAAAAGTAAGAAGAATACAAATACGTCCTTTAGAAAATATGGATGTACTTTTGAAATTGCTTGAAGAACAACCTTTTGTAGAAAATATTATTGAAAATACATTTGATGTTGAATTTTCATTTCAACAGACAGATAAAGAATTAGCATCATTGTTAAAACAAATTATATTAGCAGATATTGAAGTATTGTATTTTAAAGAAAAAGAAGGCAATTTGGAAGAAATATTTATGCAAGTGACGGGAGGGGAACAAAAATGATGATGAATCCTGTATTACGCCGTGAAATGAAAACATCATTAAGAAGTTGGAAAATGTTTGCAGTACTTACAGCATATGTTGCTATAGTCACAATAGGCGCAGTGATATTTATATATGGTACAATGTTTAATTCTTATAATTATTCATTTGACCCAGAGGAAATTACATGGATGTATGTAGTACTTTGTGCGATACAAATGGGTTTGATACTTTTAGCCGCGCCAGCAATGACAGCAGGTTGTATCAGCGGAGAAAGAGAACGTCAAACATTAGATTTGCTTTTGATGACAAAAATGTCACCTCTTTCTATTGTGCTGGGAAAACTGATGTCATCTATGGCAATGTTGATATTGATTATTGTTGCTACATTACCTGTGTTTTCTATAGTATTTTATTTTGGTGGCGTTTCTATATTTTCGCTGCTGGTAATGTTTTTGTTTATTATTGCAACGGCATGTATGGCGTGTTCCATATCCATATTTTTTTCGTGTATATTTAAAAAGACAGTAGTATCTATGGTTGTGGTATATTTGCTCATAGGAGGTGTGTTTTGTATCGCTACATTGGTTATAACAGCACTTCATAAAGGTCTTTATTCTACAATGTATCAAACAAATCCCACATTAACATTCCCATTAGTTGCGCTTTGTTCTAATCCAGGTGTAGGATTTTTTTCATTAGTTGATAATCAGCTAGGGTCAAATATGATATATTCTGCAGTTTTTTATGCTTATAAAGATACTCCTTTTTTAAGTATGGTATTAAAGCATTATTGGGTAGTAAATTTTGTATTTGATATTGTAATTTCAATGATATTTATACTTTTAGCAGCGATATTTGTGAATCCGATAAGAAAAAAGAAAGGATAACTATATTTTAATACAATCATAAAATTTATAATATAGAAAGGAGGTTATAGTATGGAACAATTACAAAAACAGCTTTTTAAATTAAAAATAAAATTATTATTTGAATTATGGTATAAACTATTTTTAAAATTTGCCATAGTAGGTATGGTAATTGCTATAGTATTTGCCATAATTTCAAAATGCAAATATGTAATTGACAGTACATTGTTTTTTAGCATATTCATTGCAGTTGTTTTATTTTGCTCTATTGCAACGACATATTACAAGCGCATTACATGGCAGAAAACAGCACAGCAGGCAGATAAATTGGGATATGAGGAACGTTTTATTACTGCATTAGAGTTATTGGAGAAAAATACAGCGCTTAGCAATATGGAACAAATGGCAGTAGATGACGCTTTGAAAAAGGCAAATGAAAATGAATTACATAAGCAATATCAACTGACATTACCTAAAAAACAAATAAAAGTCATTGCAATACTTTTTGCTGTATTGTTTGGCACAAATTTTATTACTACAGCACAACAAAAAGAAGCAGAACGATATTCTTTTGCACAGCTTAAAAAAATTGAAGAAGTAAAGAGCGAAATTGATAGAGAAAAGGAATTTGATGAAGATGTTTTGAAAGCATTTGATAAGGAAATGGACAACATTACTAAAAATTTAAAAAGAGCACAGACATTAGAAGAAAGTAAAAAGTTAGTAGAAGAAGCACAGCAAACAATAAAAGCACTTGAAAAAGACAGTATACCTGAAGATTTGAAAAAAACTGCTGAAAAACTTTCTCAAAATGAAAAGACAAAAGAATTGGCAAATGCTCTAGAACAGGGAGATACACAACAAATAAATAATCAAATGGATAAGTTACTTTCTCAAATGGAAAATATGAGCCAACAGGAATTGGAACAAATTGCACAAGTAATGAATGATATGGGAGAAGAATTGAGCGATGAAGAATTAAAAGAACTGCTTGAAAATTTGTCTGAACAGCTTTCTAAAGGTAATTTGTCACAGGCAAATATACAAGGACAAGCATTAAAAGGAAAGTTGGCAACATTATCAAGTAAAAATGAAGATTTGATTCAAAATATGGAAAATCTAAATCAAGCATTGGCGTCTGAAAATATCACATCAAAAACAGAACAGTCTGGACAGTCTGGGCAATTAGGAGAAGGACAGGGACAAGGACAGGGTGAAGGAGAACAAAGTGGTATGGGACAAGGCGGAAACGGTCAAGGTGGTGGACAAGGTAGCAATACAGGACAAGGTAGAGGAAGTGGACATCAGCAAACAGAAAAAGTTTATACTAGAAAAGCAGAAAATATGGCAGGTTATGCTACGCAATTACAAGGACAGCAAAATGAACAAGGGCAAACCAATATTACAAGAGAGCAAACAATAGGAGAAATCGGACAAAGTGTACCATATGAACAGGTGTATGATTCTTATAGAAATAATGCTTTGAGAGATATTGAAAATAGTGATGTGCCATATGGTATGAGAGAATTGGTTTCAGAATATTTTTCAACATTGGAACAATAACGATATAAATAAAATTCAGCTTGTCAAAAAATTTGAAAGCGTTGCTCTCAAACTCTCACTTCTTTCTTAAAAGAAAGAAGCAAAGAATTTTAAACGATGCAAAGCGTAGACAAACTTTTCCAATAAAGTTTTTTGCCTCGCTTTTTTTCAAAAAAGCGAGTGGGTGTGGGTGAAACCCACAAAAAGCACTTTATTGACAGACTGATAAATGAAATTTTAATTTTTTTATAGAAGTAGTAAATTTTACAAAAATGATTTAGTATATCAACAAGGAAAGGAGGAAAATAATTGCGTTTTTTTCAACCATGGGGATTTTTTGCTTTGGTAGGGATTCCCATTATTATATTAATGTATTTATTAAAACAAAAATATAAAGAACAAACAGTATCCAGTTTATTTTTATGGAAAAAGGCAGAAAGCTATAGCATGGCACAACAGCCATGGCAAAAACTGAAAAAAAATTTATTAATGCTACTACAGATAATATTTATACTTTTATTAGCAGTAGCACTCGCCAATCCATATATTATGGGAGTAACAGAAACAAGTCATACAGTATTTGCATTGGATTGCTCTTTAAGTATGCAGGCAAAAGATGGTGCAGAAGGTAAAAGTCGATTAGAATATGCCGTATCAGAAATGAAAAAACAGATAGAACAGGCATCACCAAATGAGAAATTTAGTATTGTATTTTTGAAAGATACACCACAAATAGCACTAAGTGGTAGTGCGGATAAAAAGGCATTACTCAAACAAATAGAAAATGCAAAAGCAACAAATGGTGGTGTAAATTGGCAAAATAGTAAAGAGTTGTTGCAAATTGTAGGTGCAGAAAATGCACATATCATTGTTTTTACTGACCAATATCAAGAATTGTTTCAAGGCATGGATATAGAACAAACAATATTAGGAAAAAATAGTGAGAATACTGCTATTACATTGCTTTCTCATAGCCAAGGGGAAAATGGCTGGCAGGTACTTGCTAAAGTAAGTTATTTTGGAGAGGGAAGTATATCAAAAACAGTCAATTTGTTTTGTGATGGAAAAGCGTTTGATAGAAAAGAAATTACTATAGAAGGAGGAAAAAGCAAAGATGTGATATTTACAGCAATTCCTCAACAAACAGAATATATTATGGCAACATTGACGCCTGAAGATATTTTGCAGGCTGATGATAGAGCATATGATGCCTCTTTTTCTCAAACAAAAAAGAAAGTACTTTTAGTTTCGGAACAAAATATATTTTTAGAAAAAGTATATCGTCTTTTGCCAGATGTAGAATTATATAAAACAGATACCAAAAATATAGAACAATTAAAAGGATATTCTCTTTATATTTTTGATGGCGTAATACCAAAAACATTGCCTGATGATGGTTTTTTTATATTTTGGAATATGCCTTATGAAAATAATATATTACATATGGGCGCAGAACAAAAAATTGATAAACCAGCAACAACACAGGGTTATGGTAATATGACATTAGCAGAAACATTGACATTTGATATTGAAAAATCAAAATCGTTTGATGTACCTATATGGGCGTCTACGATATTACAGGCTGATGAAAAACCACTTGCTATTGCAGGAGAGCAATATGGCAAAAAAATAGCAATATTTGCATTTGATATACATGATACAGATTTACCCTTACAAAAAGAATTTCCTATATTGATATATAATCTGCAAAATTGGTTTTTTGCACAAAATATACAGCAGTCATTACAGTCTATAACATCTGGACAGGTATTGGAGATTTCCCTTTTGCCAGAAACAAAACAAGCATCTGTACTGCTTCCAAATGGAAAGAGTATTGACATTGCTCCTCCTTTTCCAGCATTACCTTTTGCAGATACAGAGCAAGCAGGCATTTATACATTGATACAAAAAAATGAAACACAACAGGAGAATGTATTTGCTGTAAATGCCAAAACAGAAGGGGAATCTGATTTGATGATACAGAAATCTCAATCAGAACAACAGCAAGAACATACTAAAAAAGTAATAAAAACGGGAAGAAGTATTCAAACATTTGTTATTATTGCATTACTTTTACTTTTGCTTTTAGAATGGAAGGTGAATTGCGATGAACATTGATATAGGCAATGCTTTATGGCTTTTACTTTGTTTTGCTATACCTATCATATTATGGTATATAGCAAAAAAAGGAAATTTTCAAAATACATTTTTTCGCCGTTTTTTTATACTAATAAGGAGTATTGTTGCATTGTTTTTGATATTAGCATTGTGTAATATTACAATACAGAAAACATCACAACGTGTTACAACAATATTTGCAATAGATTTATCAGATAGTGCAAAACAATCACAACAAAATATCAAAACATTTTTAAAACAAGCAGAAAGTACTGTAACAGAAAAAGATGATGTTGGAATACTTTGCTTTGGAGCAGATGCGGTATTAGAACAATCACCCGTTCATAATGTACCTTTCAGTCAGAACTTTTTATCTTATGTAAAAAAGAATGGTACAAATATCAGTAATGTGTTAAATCTTGCCTATTCTGTTATACCAGAAAAAACAAGAAAAAGAGTTGTGTTACTTTCTGATGGTATTGAAACCGCAGGCGATGCTTTGGCACAATCAAAATTACTTCAGTCACAAGGCATCGCAGTAGATGTTTATTGTTTAGAACCAGAAGAACAACCAGAGGTACAGCTTTCTGGGTGTAAAATTGCAAGTGTAATAAACAAAAATACAGAATATGATGTCACACTGCAAATTAGTAGCAATATTGATACCAATGCAAATATAAAATTGTTTAAAGGAAATACATTGATTGCAAATGAACAAATTGCAGTGGCAAAAGGGGAAAGTAATATTGTATTTTCGGATAAAACAGAAAATGGAGGAAGTATATTATATCGTGCAGAATTGACAGCAGAACAAGATACACTTTCTCAAAATAATAAAGCATATGGTTATTGTTATGTTACAGATGTCGTACAAATATTATTGATAGAACAGCAACAAAGTGATAATGTTTGGGAAGATTTTTTGCAAAATAGTCAAGTTGCTGTAACAAAAACATCTATAGAAAATGCTCCTGTTACAGTAGAGCAGTTCAATCATTATGATGGTGTGATATTAGCAGATGTACCAGAAGAACAAATGCCAAAAGGATTTTTGGATGCATTAGAAAGCTATGTAAAAACAACAGGCGGAGGACTTTTTGTAACAGGCGGAGAACATTCTTTTGCACTAGGAGGATATTATAAAACAAAACTGGAAGAAATACTCCCTGTAGAAATGGAATTAAAAACAGAGGGCGAAAATAATAGTCTTGGTATGATAATGGTGATTGACCGTTCTGGTAGTATGGACGGTGGCAATTACGGGGTTTCTAAAATGGAAATGGCAAAAGAGGCAGCAATAAGAAGTTTGAATAGCTTTATGCCAGGAGATTGTGTAGGTGTAATTGCATTCGATGATATAGCAGAATGGGCAGTACCTTTTCAAAGTGTGCAGGATAATATTGAAGATATTCGTATGGGTATTGGTAGTATACAACCGGGAGGAGGTACAAGTATATTACCTAGTTTAAATGAGGCATATAATATGTTAAAAGACGCAAATACCAAACAAAAACATATTATATTGTTAACAGATGGACAAGCAGAACAAACAGGATATGATGGTATTATAGAGAAAATGAATGCAAGTGGTATTACATTATCCACTGTTGCTGTTGGAACAGGTGCAGATACCTTACTACTGCAAAGACTGGCAAATCAAGGAAGTGGAAGATATTATTTTACAAATGAATTTAGTGATTTGCCCGAAATTTTTGCAAAAGAAACATTGCTTGCTGGTAAAGAATATATCAATAATAGAACATTTTATCCTAAACAAAAAAATGCATCTGCAATTATGGCAGATATTGATAGTATGGCAAGTTTGGGAGGATATATTGGTACAACAGCAAAGCCAAGGGCTGATGTTGTTTTAGAAAGTGATAAACAAGAACCTATATTGGCAACATGGCAGTATGGACTAGGCAGAACAGCTGTTTGGACAAGTGATGTTTCTGCAAAATGGACAAAAGACTGGCTTGCTTCACAGCAAGGTAGACAAATTTTACAAAATAGTGTTTCTTGGGTGATGAAAAAGCAAAGTGATAAAAATGTAAGTGTAAATGCAGAAATAGAAGGCGAAAAAACCATTTTGACCGTTAGTATGGCATATGATGAAAATGTAGAAATGGTAAAGGGAACAGTTATTTCTAATCATAATAAAACATATGATGTGGTGTTAAATAGAACATCTCCTAATGTTTATACAGGTATTATGGACGGTATTGCAGAAGGAGGATATATATTAAATTTACAAATTACAAATCAACAAGGACAAAGAGATACAGTTAATACTGGCTTTGCTATTGCCTACCCAAAAGAGTATGATAGAAGAAATTGGGGAAAAGGAAGTGTTTTGTTAAATAGGATTGCAGAAATAACGGGAGGACGTATACTTACAGATGGTGCAGATGTATTTACAGAAAAGCCCCAAGCTGTTACAGAAAGTAAAAATTTAACAAGTTTATTTTTAGTATTAGCTTTTATAACATTTTTAATTGATGTATTTTTCAGAAGATTTTATGTTGCAACACAATATATAGAAAATTTGATGAATCGTTTTAAAAAATATAAAAAGCAAACTGTACTAAATGAAATCACACAAAATAAACGTTTTGAAAAAGAAATGAAACAGGCACAAAAACGACAACAAAAACAGCATAAACAGTCAAAAGAAAAAACAGAGCAGAACATAAGACATAATATCGGTGACAGTAGCATCGATAAGCCCTACGGAGAAAAAAATGGGGCACAGTGGTGCACATAGAAAAATTAGTCGCGGTACGCCTGACAAAAAATGCATCATGCTGCTGAGATAACACAGACGCTGAGATAGTTGCAGGCCTTTTCCCAACAACGGGTTGTCGATACGTAAAATTTGGATCATGCCGCGCGCCCAACGTATGCGTTGCCCTATATGTGCCGATAATGTTTCAGTTGCAAGACCCGCAGCCAATGGATAGCGTAAATACGCGGAGCTGTAGCCAAGACGATGCAAACGCAAAGATGTGTGCGCATCTTCTGTCACCGTTTCGACGGCAATCCCACCAATTTCATCCAACGGTTTACGACGAATAACTGCGCAAGAGCCACAGAAGAACGAGGCATTCCACGTATCAGTACCATTTTGAATCAAGCCATAAAACAGATGACCTTCATTAGGTTTCTGTCGAAATTTTCCTAAATTTCTTTCAAAAGGATCAGGAGAGAAAAAATGGTGTGGCGTCTGCATCATCGCCAGTTTTTCATCGGCTAAAAACCAGCCCATTGTTCGCTGCAAAAAAGATACCGAAGGAATATGGTCGCAATCAAAAATAGCGACAAATTCACTTTTTGCCAGCGTCAACGCATGATTAATATTTCCTGCTTTCGCATGTTCATGAGTGCTTCTGGCTACATAACGGATTCCTGTTTCCTCGGCAAAACGACAAAACGCTTCTCTACCACCGTCATCTAATAACCAGATGGTGATTTTATCTTCTGGCCAGTTCATCGCTAATGCACCATAAACAGTGTTTTGCACCACTGATAACGGTTCATTATAGGTTGGAATAAAAATATCCACCGATGGCCAGTGTGTTGGATCTGCTGGCAATGGCAAGCTCTCGCGGTTAAGCGGGAAACAAACCTGAAAATAACCCAGCAGTAACACGGCCCATGCATAGATCTCTGCAATCAGTAGCGTTAGCGAGAAGAAAATATCGGGATATTTATCCCATATTAAGGTGGTTGAAATCCGCCAGAAGATATAACGTGATGAGATAAGAATACCAACGCCCATAAGAAAAAGCGTTATAAACTTTCCTTTACGAAAATTGATTAGCAGAACAGCGAGGCACATAATGGAAGAAAATAACGTTTGTTGATAAAACGTTAGCGGTTGCTCAATTAGCGAGATAAAAATTACAAAAAGCGTTAAGATAGGTAGGACGAGTAATTTATGATAAAGTAAATTTTTTTTTATGTTCATGTTTGTTGTCCTTGATGGTTAGGAAGGTGATGCTGCCAACTTACTGATTTAGTGTATGATGGTGTTTTTGAGGTGCTCCAGTGGCTTCTGTTTCTATCAGC
>ERZ808044.1152-NODE-1152-length-16981-cov-5.156531_pt1 | contig 16981 bp, 17 predicted proteins | sample MGYA00380195_ERZ808044 | MGnify/ENA primary metagenome ERZ808044 (study PRJEB31490, sample SAMN06133423) | mouse gut metagenome | isolation source: Z7_2 | host: mice | place: China: Chengdu | collected 2015-05 ...
TTATCAAGCATTGCTTATTGTAGCAAGTGTGGGGATATATAACGCAGGATTACATGAAACAACCGAGGGAAACATTCTACGGTCTGGCAGTGATGCACCCGTGTGGATTATGGACTAAAGAAACGTGATGCACCGATCACTCAGGAATCAGACTTACAGGTTGCGGTGGTAAAGGCAATCCAGAAAGTATTAGGTGGAAAGGATTTATTCCTGTCTGTTTTGGAACAGAATATTAGAGAGGCACTGGAGAGCGAAAGTAGAGAGCAGATGAGGAGATTGACTGTAGGTTGGAAGAATTGCCGTAGGAGCTTTTGCGATTGACAAATGGCAAAAAGGAATATGGGATGTTGCGGATGGGATTCATAAACTGAGGGGACAGCGACAGGATGTTCTGACGCAGGATGCCAAGAGGGTTGGTAGGCGGCAGGGCAGAGGATTGAGGAAATGAGGGATTTTTGGGAGAAACAGATAAATGAGACACTAACATATGATGAACTGTTGGTTCGGAGGCTGGTGAAGAAAATTACGGTGTATTAGGATAGACTGACAGTGGAGTTTAAATCGGGATTGGAAATAGATGTGGAAAGATAAAATTTAGGAAATGACCCAATACCTTGCAGTTCGACAATGAATGGCAAGGTTCTTTGTAGTTCGACAAAGTATGGTGTAGCCATATTGTATTACCAATTAAAAATAGTATAATATATTTTAAGAAAGTGTTGATATTATTACTTCTTTGTTAAGTACCGAGTATCCAGATGTTGCAGTATCTGGATACGATAAAAAGGCAAATGCTATGAGATAAGATGTAAGAGCCAAATATAGTGTTTGAATACTTGTACTGATATATAAATTGCTTTTTGTGGATATATAAACGGAAAATGAAGTGGTGAGGATAATGTATTGGGATTCAACTGGTGATTGGAGGCTTACATATTATTCAGATTTAAGCAATAAAGATGAGAGCAAACTTACAAAGGTTGAAAAGAGTGAAAGAGATTTAGATCGATTAGAAAAGCGTTTAACATACGAATTGTTGAAAAGTACTTCGAATAGTAAAATGTTGGATATAGGGTGTGGAGTTGGGAGACAAATTTTAGAATTTTCTGAACGGTATCCTAGTAAGAATTTTGTTGGCGTAGATATATCAAAGTATCAAATTGAATTGCTAACAAAAATAATAACTGAAAATCAAGTGCAGAATGTTACAGGAATTACAATGGACGCAGCTGAAATTTCTGATATAGGAGAGGAGTTTGATATAATTACTTTTTTCAACAATTCCTTTGGGTGTATGGATTCAAGACAGCAAATTTGTTGTCTTAATTCATTTGATAAAATTCTGGCATCTAGGGGCTTTCTTTTAATTAGCTGTTTTGATCGTATGGAATTGATTGAAGAATCTTATAAAGAATGGAAATTACCACCAGTGAGTATTGACTATTCAAATGGAATTGTCGACTTAGGAGAGTATAAGTCTAATTGGAAATGTGCCGATATTATTATACCTTATTTTGGAAAACACTCAGAAATTTATTGTAGTTATAAAGAACAAGCAGGATTAGGAACAGTTTATATATTTCAAAGGGGAGGATAAAGCATGAAAACTTACAGAGAATTTGAAATATGGAAAAATGTTAGCGATGAACAATGGACTGATTGGAAATGGCAAATTAGCCATTGTATCAGTACATTAGGGGAGCTTTCTGAGATTGTGAGTTTATCACCTCAGGAATATGAGGGTGTAGAAAAAGCAACCAAAGCACTGAAAATGAGAATTTCTCCGCATATTGCATTGATGATGGCAAATGGTGATAAGGAAGACACATTGCGTTGTCAGTTCGTTCCATCAATTAATGAGGTGAAGACTGCAGATATTGACATTTTATATAAAGATGTTAATGATGATGACGGTTATTCTCCTGTCAAGGGTTTGGTACACCGATATCCGTCTAAGGTATTGGTTTTTCCATCTAATTTTTGTGGGTGTTATTGTAGATATTGTTTTAGAAGAAAACTTAAAAGAGATGTTGAGGATACTCTCAAAACTAGCGATTATGAGGCAATTTTGGCATATCTCCGTGAACATCCACAGATTAACGAGGTTATTTTTTCAGGTGGTGATCCTTTGGTGGTTGGAAATGAAGTGTTCCGCTATGTATTGCAAGAGCTTTCAAATATTTCCAGTGTGAAGATTGTGCGATTTCATACACGGATGATTATAACGATTCCATATAGAATTGATGATGACTTCATAGAACTTTTAAATGAATTCAAAAAAAGATTTGCAATATATGTAGTAATCCATATTGATACTATTCGTGAATTTTCTCTTGAAGCTCGTAATGCGGTAGGCAAGCTTGTTGATAGTGGAATTATGTGTTTTGCTTCGTGTCCGCTACTTCATGGTATCAATGATAGCGAAGAAACTTTAAAAACCTTATGGAATGGCTTGGTGGAAAATAGAGTTAAACCTTATTATTTATTTCAGTCAGATCCAGTTCAGGGGTTGGGGCATTTTTTGGTTCCGTTAAGTCGTGGCCTTGAGATAACAAGAAATTTGTATGATAATATATCTGGATTAGCGATGCCTTTATATTGTTTTAATGTACCTGAAGGTGGTGGTCATGTGCTGATTACGTATCCTTATATTAAGCAGATAGGAGAACATACTTTTGAACTTACAAATTTTGAAGGTAAGGTTACAACCTATCAGGAATTAACTTGGAATGAGGAATGAAAGGGAGGAATTTGATGAAAACGGCAATAAATGCTAATGAATTGAAACAGATGATGTATAACGCACTTACACTAAGGCAGATTAACAAGTCAACTGCTGATTTTATGGTTAATGATTACATTGAGGCTGAGTTAAGTGGGCAAGCTAGCCATGGGTTATCAAAATTTTTGCTTTTAGATGCCGCTCTACAGCAAAGAGAAGGTGATGTTGAATTAGTAAAAGAATTTGGTAATTATGCGAAGTTTAATGGACATAAAGATTTGGGGCATGTTGCAGCAGTTGCATGTGTTGACAAAGCTATTGAGCTTGCAAAGAAACATGGTAATAGTATTGTTGCTTTGAATAATGCTAGTAGATATTCAAGGGTAAAACCATTTGCACGAAAAATCGCAGAAAATGGTTTGGTCGGTATCATCATGAACAATGGTGGTCCTGCAGCAGTTGCTCCATTTGGCGGAACAACTCCGATTTTTGGAACAAATCCAATATGTTTTGCGTTTCCATCTAATAGCGGAAATCCATATGTATTTGATTTTAGTACATCGAAAAAAGTATGGGCAGAAATCAGACAGGCTATTCTTGAAAAACGCAATTTGCCACCAGATAGTTTCTATGATGTAGCAGGAAATGTGACTGTCGATCCAAATAAAGCTGATGCTGTAATGGCTTTTGGAGGTGCTAAAGGCTATGCCTTGTGCTATGCAATTGAAATACTGACAGGTGCTTTTGTCGGAAGTAAAATGGGATTAAAGGTTAATGATGAATACGACCTTGGTTTCATTTTTATAGCACTAGATCCAATAATGTTTACTGACATTGAGGAATTCAAAAATTCCGTGGATGAATTGGCAGATGAGGTAAGAGATTCCAAAAGTATTGATATCGATGGTAAAGTAGCTGTTCCAGGAGATCGTACTGCAAAGAATTTACATAAAAATTCTGTTTCAAATATTATTATGGTTGAAAATGATATTTTGGAAAGAATCAAACTCATGGAGAAATCTTTGGACGGTGGAATCGAAAGTAGTAATAAATTGAATTGATTTTTTTAATAGTAAATAATTTTGCAGTCAAAATGGACTGGTTCTAGATGCTGTAAGGCTATTTTGAACTAGTCTATTTTGAGTATAAAGGAGCAAACCATGGAAATAAAAGAAATTATGTCCAATAGTACTTATGAAGTACTTCCTGGAATATACAGTGTTGCTAAAGTCAATTCTGATTTTAAATGTGATGACATTTTTATGGTTACAAGAGATTCTTTGGAATGTACAGCTATATATAGGATGGGAACTGCGTATAAAGGCATTATTGATGAAAAAAAGAATTACAAATTGATAGCAGTAAATGTTGCAGTGCCATTCTATGCCCCCGGTTTTATTGCAACCGTTAGTCAGCAATTGGCAAAAAAGAATATTTCTGTTTTGGTTGTATCGACATATAGTAGAGATTATTTTATTGTTTCAACTGTTAACTTAAATGATTCTATTATAGAAATGAATAAACTGGGCATGAAAGAGAGCAAAGGATAATGGAGAAATGGATAATTTTGAAGAAAATATTATAAAAAATATTTGTCGATTAGAAAAGGACTATAGAGTAGAGTTTACAAAAAGGATATCTTCTTTTATTTCATTGGGAATCGAAAACCAATACGATATAATATTACGTAGCGAGCAAAGTAGTCAAGATATAGATATAGAAATATTGATTCAAAAGATGTTGAATTCTGATATAAATAAAATATCTCTTTTGGGTGGACCAGGTGCAGGAAAGAGCACTTTGTTATTGAAGATGGCATTGTCGCTTACATCTAAAAAGTACAATAATATGGCATTTATACCTGTTTTAATAAAATGCGGTCTAGAAAAGAATGATGATTTAAAAAAATTGATACATTTAAGTAAATTTTCCGAAGAAGAAAAAGAACGTCTGTGGGAAGATGGACGTTTATTTCTAATATTTGATGGCATTAATGAGGCATCAAATATTGGGGTAAAAGAATTTCTTAATAAGATTGCTTTATTATCTATAGATTACCCCGAATGTAAATACATTGTGAGTTGTAGGACTTTAGAATTCCCATCTATGGAATATTCTCCATTTGAAAGATTTACAGTTTTACCTGTTACAGATGAACAGATAAAAAATAATCTGAAAATGGAATTAGGTGATGATATAGGTGAAAAGTATTTTTCTGAACTTTGCCATAGTTCAAAAAATTATTTGCTAGATATTTGTAGAATTCCATTGTTGTTATCTTTGGTTATCAATATATTATCTAGTGCTGATTGCCCTCCATCTTTAGAAGAATTGCGTAGTAAAAGTGATATTTATGAACAATTTTACGAGAGCCTAAAACGAAGGCAGCAAATGAAAAATACAATCGTATCCAATGATATGTACTTTGAATTGCGAGATGAAATATTCAAAACCCTCTCTTATTATATGCAAGGAAAAGGACTTGTATATATAGAAGAATCGGAATTAGTTAGTTTTATTCGTAATATGAAATATACTCAAGGTCAAAGCATAGATACGATAAAATATTTACAGAAAAAAAACGAAAACTATTTATGGTATTGGCAAGTAGTTGATGATTTAAAGAAATGTGGCATTTTAAATGTTTATAATAAATTCGAAACAAAAACTAATACATTAGCATTTATTCATCAGTCTTTTCAAGAATATTTTGCTGGATGTTTTTTGAGTAGTAAAGAAAGATTAGGAAATTCAAAATATAGTATATTTTTATTACAGAATCAAATCAAAGAAGGCAATGTGCTAAAATTGTCAAATACAAAAAAGAATTGGGCGACTATTGAATTTGCAAGTAATTTAGATGCAAATAATATAATAATATCATACATTATGCGATATTCTCAAAAACGGGAAGATTCCAATGCGCTTGAATTGGCGGCAAATTGTATAATTCAAGATGCAACCGAAAATAAATGCCTAGTAGATGATTGTTGTATATGGCTTTTAGAAGCTTTTAAATATTGGTCAATTCCCTATAAATATAATTTAATATATGCCGCAAACAGTTTATTAAACCATGTAAGTCCTAGTTTTCCTGAACGTCTAAAAAAAGACATAATATATTTTGGGAAAAAATATATTGGTGGATATACGACAATTGAATATCCTGAATCTTTTGATTTTAACTTTTTGAAGCAAATCATTGAAAAAGAAAAATTAGAGCATAAATTAAATGCGATTTTTTCACTGGGAGAAAGAAACTGGTCGTTAGAAAATGCGTCAATTATTCTTGATTTTTTGTTTTCGCTGTTCTCTTATGATAATAGTAACATAAGGGAACAGGCTGTTAAATCAATCAAAGGAGTTATTGAACATAATCCATTTGTTCGTTTGAGTGACGAAAAGATGAGGTTCTTAATAAAAATTATTGAAAACAAAAAAGAAACGGGAGCGATTAGAACCTATACATTAAATACAGTTGCGAAAACTGGTGATACAAGAGCGATACCAATTTTTATGAATTACTTAAAAGATAAAGAAAATCCATATAGAGATTCAGCGTCATGGTCATTGCAAGAGTTGGTAGTTAAATCATCCGATGTAAAATATTCAAAAGATTTTATGAGAAAGTTTTACTATGATTGTTTGATTTCTGAAAGTAACGATGAAGATGGCATGTATTCAAAAGGAAACCTCGTGTATACCTTGAGTAAATTAAATGCAACTTCCTATATAGACAAACTAAAAAAATGGATAGTGAATGAGAATGAGCCTTATGTTCAAGAAGATGGAATTAATGCAATCGGTGTTCTTGCAGACATTACTGACTTACCATTTATTGAAAAGTATACATTGTCTTCGGATCCAGTAATTAGATCTAAAGCATATAAAAGTTTGTTACAAATTGATAAAGAGAATTTTCTTGAAAAAAAACACCAGCAAATTTCTGGGGATCCTTATTCGATTGTTAATTATATTGTTGATGAATCAACTTTTGATACGACTGAAACGTTGGACGAATTATTATCAATCAGTCCTGATAACAATAAGATATATGATCAAACCTATGAAAGTGTTGGAACAGTTATTAATTGTTAAGGAGGAATTACATTATGGCTTTTAATCAAAATTTTAAAAAGGTGACTGAGGTAATTAATATTGAAAACTCTTCATTAGATGATGGCGGAGATGCTTTTAAGCAGACCTATGATGAAGTTTTTAAAGTGATTAATACTCAGTATGATAGTTCTCATCTTGATGCAATTTCGCCTTTAGTGAAAAATCTAATTGCTATGGATGAGGTACAAACTGAGAAATTTTATGATGAGGTAATAAAGCAGAGTTCTGTTTCCAATAGTAATGAGGATGAGTTTATCAAATTAAAGCAACATATGCTTAATAAGAAAAATAAAAAGGAAGCTATTTTAGAGTATATCAAAACAGGAACAATAACACTAGCATTTGCAAATACTTTACTTACAATTGCAAAAACTCTTTTGGGATTGGTATAATAGCTATTTGTATCATATATGTCTTACGTAAAAAGTCATACGTGCTGATGTCAAGGGTTGCGGAATCGAATAGAGGAAAAGTACAGAAAACAAGGGATTTCCGGGAGTTGGAACAGTTTAGAAAAATTGTTCCAACTCCCGGATTTTTTTATTTGTTATACTGTGTGGAAACATATTCACTGCTCTTTGGAGGGATAGTTGAGTTGACAGGATAGATATGGGGTATGTTGTGGAAATAGAATGGTTAAAGGGAGGTTGAGTGATAACATTATTAAAACATGGGGGATGGCGGCAATGTAATTTATGTAAATACAAAGAAAAAGCTGGTAATTTCAATTGTGGCTCTCTTTGCACCCAAAGCAGGGTATAGAATAGGGCTGATTAAGAAAGATATAGAACTGACGTTTGAATAAAAATCAACTTGATTTTTAATTTGCAGGGCGGTATACTGAAAACCCTACACTTTAACACCAGAGTTTGAAAGTGTGTAATAATGAGGATGGAGGTGTATTGGATGAACACATATAAGACGATTGATGTTGCCAGGATATTTGGCATTCATGTGAATACGGTCCGGCTGTACGAAAAATATGGGCTGATCCCAAAACCGGAAAGACGCAGTAATGGTTACCGCATATTTACTGATATCCACATTGAGCAGTTCAGGCTGGCGCGTGCTGCCCTGCAGGTTGAAGTCCTTCAAAATGGCCTCCGTAAACTGGCAGTCGATATTATTAAGGTTGCTGCATCTGGCGATTATGATGAGGCTGCCGAACTGGCCAGAAGATATATTGCAAAGGTAGATGTAGAAAGGGAAAACGCGGAAGAGGCAATTGAAATTACACGGAACATACTCTCAGGAATTGCCGGGTCTAATGGTGTCGGAAAATTGTCTTTATCCAGGAGAGAAGCGGCAGAATTTTTAAATGTAACAGTGGATACCCTGCGGAACTGGGAATTGAACGGATTGTTTACTGTCAGAAGGCTTGAAAATGGATACAGGGTATATTCAGAAAAAGATTTACAGCGGTTAAAGATCATACGGTCTTTGCGCTGTGCAAATTACTCACTTTCATCTATTTTGAGAATGCTCCGGGCTCTTTCCGCTGATCCGGATACAGATATCCGTGAGGCGATAGATACGCCGGGAGAGGATGATGATATTATTACAGCCTGTGACAAACTACTTACTTCATTAAGTGAGGCAGAAAAAAACGCCAGATATGTAGTCGGGCAGATAGAAAAGATGAAAAAAATGAAGTCAGAAAACCCTCCACTTGCCCACCAGCCTGAAATAAAATGCTAATCTTAACGTACTTCAAAAAAGGAGGTATGAAAAAATATGGAAACAACAATCCAGATTTCGGGGCTGAGTAAATCTTATGCCGGAAATAAAGTGATCGAGAACCTCAGCTTATCGGTCGCAGCAGGTGAGGTATACGGTCTGCTTGGCGCAAATGGTGCAGGAAAATCCACAACGATAGAATGCATCCTGGGTACGCGGGAAGCAGACTCTGGAACGGTTCGGATTTTGGGGCTTAATCCGTGGGAAAACAGAAAACAGCTTTTTGAACAGGTGGGTGTACAGTTCCAGGAAACAAATTACCCGGATAAGATCAAGGTAAGGGAACTGTGTGAGGAAACCGCCTGTCTTTACAGACAGCCTTCATCTTACGAAGAATTGTTACAGAAATTTGATCTGGCCGATAAAAGAGAGGATTTTGTCAGCGAATTGTCCGGAGGGCAGAAACAGAAACTTTTTATTGTCCTTGCATTGATTCCAAATCCCAAAGTGGTCTTTCTGGATGAACTGACGACAGGACTTGACACAAAAGCAAGGAGAGGGGTATGGAAAAGCTTGCAGGAATTAAAGGAGCAGGGACTGACAATTTTCCTGTCATCACACTTCATGGATGAGGTGGAGATTCTTTGTGACCGGATTGGGATTTTAAAGGATGGTGGGTTTGTATTTGAAGGAACGGGACAGGAGGCAGTAGAGTTAAGCCCATATGAAAGATTGGAAGATGCGTATTTGTGGTTTACTGGAGAGGAGGAAACAGGTGATGAATAAATTTCTTACAACGCTAAAAACGGAGTTGAAACTATCCTTCCGAGGGATGGATATGATTATTTTCGCCCTTTGTATGCCCGTAGTGGTTGCAGTTATTTTAGGAGTCATCTATGGGAATAGGGCAGCGACTCCCGAAGCAGAGTATTCTTTTTTGGAGCAGTCCTTTGGAGCATTATCTACTATTGCAATCTGTGCAGGCGGAGTCATGGGTCTGCCGTTGTTGATTTCTGATTACCGACAGAAAAAAATACTAAAAAGGTATAAGGTGACACCGACAAGTCCAGCATTCCTATTGGCGGTGTGGGTAGCAATCTACGCTATATATTCCCTGCTGTCATTGCTGATCGTTTTCGTAACACTTTCTTTATTCTTTGGCTGCAGGTTTCACGGTTCCTTTAGCGGCTTTTTATTGACCTATATTTTGGTGATGCTGTCCATGTTCAGCATTGGGCTGATGGTGGGAGGCATTGCTCCTGATATGAAAACAGCCAGTGTTATAGCCAGTATCTTATATTTCCCCATGCTGATCTTCTCTGGTGCCACACTGCCTTATGAGGTGATGCCATCAGCATTGCAGAAAGCAGCAGATATTTTGCCACTGACGCAAGGGATAAAGATGCTGAAAGCAGCATCTTTGGGTTTTCCGCTGGAGTCAGTATGGATTTCAATTGTAATCATGTTTGCATTTATGATTATTTGCGGAGGCATTGCAGTCCGTTTCTTCAAATGGGAATAGACAATGGTATAGTTGACTTTATTGCAAAGACGATTTATAGTGTCATCTGCCAAGGGAAAAAGATTGACTCTCGTATTATGCGAGGGTTTACACTTAAAATCAGGAGGTGGTTTCTTTGTTGAAAATAGGAGAATTTTCAGTCTTATCACAAATCAGTATCCATATGCTCCGGCACTATGATGAGATTGGTTTGCTGATTCCTGAGCATGTGGATGATTTCACGGGATATAGATACTACAGTGAATGTCAGCTTCCGATAGCTAACAAGATACAGGCGTTAAAAAGTATGGGGTTGGGATTAGCCTTAATCAAGGAAATATTGGCGAAATATACAAGCAATGACCAACTGAAAGATTATCTCGAACTCCATGCGGTGGAACAGCGGGAGAAAATTGCGAATTTGCAAAAACAATTGAATCTGATTGAAACAACCATAGTGAATTTGGGACATGTTTCAGATATTCCTTTGTACAGTGTGGCACTCAAAAAATTTCCTGTCCATAATGTGATTAGTATTAGGGGGAGAATAGCAACTCCAGGGAACGAAGCTGTTCTCTGGGAAAAGCTGGCAAAGGAGAGGGGATCACAAAAAATACAATTTGCAAATCCGCCTTTGAATATAGCAGTGTTCCATGATGAAGGATTCAAAGAATATGATTTAGATGTGGAGATACAGCAGGCGGTAGTTGGCAGGTATGATGACACAGAAACAATGAAATTTAAGAAAATCGAAGAAATAACAGCAGCAACACTTACGTTTAAAGGGCAGTATGGCTTGCTGCCAGAGGCAAATGAGGAAATCATACGGTGGATTACTGATAATCACTATAGGCTTGATGGGAAACGTTTCAACATATACCATGTATCCCCGGAAACGGAACAATCAGTAGAAGATATGGTTACAGAGGTGTGTTTTCCTGTAAAACCGCTATGAAAGAAGATGCTGTAATTTAGCGGCATCTTTTTTTCATGATATTACTTGACTCTCGGACAATGCAAGGGTTTAAACTTAAGCGGAGCAAAGGAGGAAAGCGTATGAAGCGATTAGAATTGCCGCATCAGTTGGCGGATTATTTATGTCCGGTGAATGGGCTGTGTGATGTTTATGAATGGAAAACAGGAAAACGGATACCGGAAGAACTGATTTTTTATTCCAAGGCCGGCTTTCAGATGATTTCCCAGAAGAAAGCAGCAGTGCCTAAAATGATTTTTATGGGGCAGGGAAGCATTGGAAAGCGGGAATATGAATTCTGGAAAGGAATCATTGGGTATGAAGTGATAGCAGATGAAGGAAAATGCTTTCGTACAACTTGGAAAAACGTTAGGGAATTATTGAATCAGGATATACCAGTCATATTGTTTGGCTTAGATATGTTCCATTTGCCCTATCAGAGCAAGTTCTATCATAAGCTGCATATTCCGGGCCATGTTGTTCTGATGATAGGTTATGACGAAGCAAATGTATATGTTCATGATAATTCTAAAACAGAAGTACAGACCATCCCGATTGCAGAGTTGGAACTGGCATGGGCAGAAGATTATATAGGGATAAGCAAGAAAAATGCGTATTTTGGAATTGATATGAAGTCCCCGGAGACAGATATGGCATGGATTGTACAAAAGGGGATAGGGAAAAATGCAGAAGCCTATTTATCCTCACCATTAAGTTTTATAGGGCAGAGGGGTCTTGACAGATTCATCGGGGAATTCCCGGAATGGAAAAACATATTTTCTGAAAAAGAATTACAGAAAATATATTCCGCTATTCCAAGCACTAAAAAAACATGAAGAGGATGGTGGATTTTGTGACGGTCTACGGCAAGGAAGATGTGCGGATCATCTTTAAAAACGGGATGGAAGTTCCGACAAAAATCGAATAGGAAATACAGATTGCACTTCACGGGAATGTGGAGTGTTTTCTCATTTTAAAGGCAGTTTTTCCATTTGAACCCCCTTTGGAGGCAAAATAAAAAAGTATAGGGAAAATAAAATTGTATCAAAATGGGCTATTAGATAGAAATGTAAACTGCTTATTTGATACAAAGGGCATGAACAGAATATCGGGGAAACCGCTGAAAACAAGGGGTTCCGGCACAGTGGGTGCTGCTGGAATCCCTTGTTTGATTTTGGAGCCGGTTTGAAAATGTGCAGCGGTCGGCAGAGGGGGTGTTCACTTTTGAACCCTCCCCCAAGGGCATTTGAACACCATGGTCAGAGAAAATGAACACCCCATGGTCAGTTTGAACCCTGTGGTCAAAAAAGTGAACCCCGTGGTCACTATTGGAAGATAGATTCTTGACAATCATTAACAGCCGCCCAGGCGGCAATAAAAAAATAATGCCATAGGATTTTTGGTACTAACAGGCAAAAGTATGGAAGAATGGCTTAAAATCAAGGCTTTTTAGGCTTGGTGGGGTTCATCACGGTGGGTGGTGAGCCCCTATTTTTTACGTTTTTGATGCCGCTGAAAAGGTGGCGATAGGGCGGTGTTTTATACTATCACGCAAAAGTCGGGAGTTTCCGTGATAGTATGGAGTTTTGCGTGAAAGTATAAGGGTTTCCGTGTTTGTTTGGAGTTTCGCCTGTTTGTAGAAAAATGCTGATGAAAAACGGGAGATATTGTCGAATTGTGTCAGGGTGTCTCCTTTCCCGGTAGATACGGACACGGAAAGCCCACAAAGCCCGTAAAAAATCATTCCCACATAGAACGCATTTTTAATTTCTTTTCACTGCTTGTTCCCTTTAAGTATTCTTTTAAGACAGACATCATTTGTTCGAGCCCTAAATTCTTTTCCAAAAACTGCGCCAATTCTTTATCAAACTGCCGTTCCTTTTCAATAATTTTAGGGACAATTTCTTTTCCCTCTTTTGTCAAATACAGAACGGAATATCTAGCGTCCGATTGAGATGTTCCTTTATATATCAATCCTTTTTCCACAAGCCCCTGCACTAAACGGCTAGGACTTTTTTGTTCACATATCAGTAATTCCCCCAACTCTTTCAACGAAACTGGCTCATTCTCATATAACACAAGCAATACTTCACTTTGATTAGGTGTCACATTTAAGTGACTAAGGGCAGCCGCAAATTTTTTCATTGCTTCTTTTTCCGCACTCCTAAAAATATATCGAAATCTTGTACCATTATCCATTTTGTTCTCCTTTCATGTATATTACATATCATTTATTCTACTATTTTCGCTCGCATTTTGTCAATATTTCGGTTGACAAATGCGAATAGATGACATATCATCTATTAGGAAAGGAGCATTGAAGATGAATATAAAAAGACGTTTAGGACAATCGGATATTATGCTTTCCCCGTTAGGAGTTGGTACATGGCAGTTTAGCAATAAAGGCGGTACATGGAATACCGTCACAGACAAAACAGTGTATGAGATTTTGAAATATTCTCTGACAAACGGTATGAATTGGATTGATACTGCGGAAATATATGGAAATGGCATTTCTGAAACGCTGATCGGGCAGGCCTTGAAGCAACTGGAAACAGAAAAGGCATTGACAGATATTCCCTACATTGCAGACAAATGGTTTCCACTTTTAAGGACAGCAGACACAATTACAAAGACAATAAATCAGCGTTTGGATTGTCTGCAAAAGCCTGTAATAGACTTGTATCAGATACATCAGCCAACCTCTTTATCTTCTTTGAAAGAACAGATGCGGCATATGGCTGAACTGGCTGATAAAGGAATTATAAAAAATGTGGGGATAAGCAACTTTACTGCACAGGGAATGAGAAAAGCAGACAAGTTACTTAGGGAACACGGATTAAGGCTTGCTTCCAATCAAGTCAAATATAATCTCCTGCACAGGAAACCCGAAAAGAATGGCGTGATAGAAACAGCGAAAGAATTAGGAATATCCATTATCGCATATTCGCCATTACAACAAGGTATGCTGACAGGAAGATTTCATACCAATCCTGCTGCAACAGACAACATCAGCCTGTTGCGCCGCTTTCACTCTGGTATCAGCCGGAAAAATATTGAACGGACAAGACCGTTAATTGATACCTTAAACAGATTGGGAGAAAAATACCAAAAAACGCCCGCCCAAATATCGTTAAACTGGCTTATTTATTCCCAAGGCGAGTTGGTATTTGCCATTCCCGGCGCAACAAAATTAGAACAAGCACAGAGCAACATAAAGGCGCAAAGTTTCAGACTGTCCCAAGATGATATAGAACTGCTGAATAAAGTATCTGAAAACATTTGAAAGGGGCGGTTAGATGAAAGAAAAAAACAGCTATGCAAAAAGTATTTGCATTTTGGTCTTAGGTATCGTTTCTTTTGTGTTTTTATGCCTGCTTGCAAAAAATTACAGCCTGCCTTTCCTGCAAGAAATTGATACCAAGATTTTACAGTTTATGGTAGGACACACAAATAGAAATATGACAGTGATTATGAATATCATTACATTTTTCGGGACGATTGGCGGCGTTACCCTAATCTTAATGCTGATGATTTTGATTAGCCGTTTTCAGAAAGAAATGCTGATATACAGTGTTTTGGTTTTTTTTACCTATCTCATAAATGGTTTTATGAAAAATATCGTCATGCGCCCCCGTCCCAATGTTACCCATTTAACATTTGCAGACGGATATAGCTTTGTAAGCGGACATAGTTCAATCTCCATTGTACTTTCCGTTACGCTGATTGCTTTCTTCGTACCGAAAATCAAAAAGACTATTTTAAGGAACTGTACTACTGTTTTTTTATGTATTCTGCCTTTTTGTATCGCAATCAGCCGTATGTATTTAAGAGTACATTATTTTACAGACATTTTGGGCGGTTGGTTTGTTGCCGTTACATACCTATGTATCCTTTATTTTGGTTTTCATTTTATAACAGATAGAAAGAGAGGGAAAACACATGATAAATAGTATCCATGTTTTACAGTTGCAAAGTGTAGGGAATATCCGTGATTTAGGCGGTTTCCAAGCAGGAAACGGGAAACAGCTAAAGTATGGAAAAATTTTTCGTTCTGCACATTTACATCATTTATCCGAAACAGACCAAATTACATTACAGGCATTGGGCGTTAATAAAGTGATTGATTTTAGGGGCGTGGAAGAACAGAAAAACGAGCCGGATAAACCAATGTCGGACACGGAATACTTCCTGTTCCCTGTTTTTTTCTCTACAAGAATACCCGTAATCAACGAAAAATTTATTAAAGATATGCTCCATAATAAAGACAGTCTGATTGAACTGTTGTTCAGACAAAAAGAACAAATGCAGGAAGTATACCGGGATTTTGTGTTGGAAGAAAGCGCACGAAAAGCATACCATGAATTTTTTCAAATACTGTTAGAAAGCAATAAACCCAAAGATACTGTTTTGTTCCATTGTACCGCAGGGAAAGATCGTACAGGATTTGCCGCCGCCTTATTTTTAAGATGTATGGGCGTTGATATGGACTGCATTATCAATGATTATCTGCTAACAAACGAATACTTAAAGAAACGGATAGAGGAAACGATTGTAAAATTTCAGTCATTGCATATTGATGAAGCTATCATACAGGAAACAAAAAAATATTTTTTGGCGCAGGAAAGTCATCTGAAACTATCTTTCCAAACAATTTCAGATCATTATGGGGATTTTCAAACTTATCTGAAAAAGATAGGGATAGATGAAAATGCAACAGCAAAACTATTTGATATTTATACCGAGTAAACTTAAAAAGGTGGTGTCATGGGAAAATTATTACTGATGCCGCATATCTGTCCGGGATGCCGTGTGGACTACGGCGTGGGGCGCATCCTTTTTGCAGGGGAAGTCGTCGGGTTCTTAAACCCGATGGGAGAGGGCGTATCTGCCGGGATGGAGAGCGGGTACTGTGTCGCCAGTGCAATCATGGAACATTTCGATAACCCGGAAACAGTTTGGGAGGCTTATCGGCAAAGCACGGAAAATCTGAAATCCTATATGCAGCGCCAGTGGAGCCTTGTCGGGGGAATGGCTGGCACGTTCAGGGAGATGGAATAATGCAGGGGAAGAAAATTATAAAAAATTTCAAATCTACACAATAGATTCAAATTCCCCTGTTATAATCAGAAACCAGGAGGTGCGCTATGAGTAAAATCTTAATTGTTGAGGACGACTTATCCATACAGGCACTATTGCATGATTTTATAATGGAGGCGGGGCATAGTGTTGTACTGGCATCTGATGGGGTAGAGGCTCTTGCAAAATACTCCGAGCAGGTTTTTGATCTGGTACTGCTTGACATTATGCTTCCCAAAATAGACGGTTATGGTGTCTGTGAGGTTATCCGGCAGAAATCCGATGTGCCTATTATCATGCTCACGGCTCTGGATGGGGAAGAAAACCAGATAAGAGGATTGGACTTGCAGGCTGATGATTATATCACAAAGCCTTTTTCCATGCCCGTCCTGCTCCGGAAAATAGCCGCTGTCCTGCGACGCTCATCAAAACTTGAGTGTGTGCCGCAGACTATGAGCTATAAGGATCTGACACTGGACTTAGACGGGTACAAGGTCTATGCAGGGGGAGAAAGTATTGACCTTACCCCGCGTGAATTTGAAATACTGAGGGAGCTGCTGACCAACAGGGGCAGGATTCTGACGCGGCAGAACCTTTTGCAGACAATCTGGAAGTATGAGTTTTTTGGAGAGGAACGGATCATTGACACGCATATAAAGAATCTGCGGAAAAAACTCGGAACGGCTGACTATATAGAAACGATCAGAGGGGTGGGGTATAGAATTGATAAAGATGATTAAGAGCCGATTATCTGCTAAAGTTTTTTTGCTGACATTGTTGTTGATAGCGGTATGCTGTTTTACAACATATAGTTTCATTTTACAGGCAGCCCCCGGGTCTTTAACAGTTTCAAAATAAGAAAAACATCTTCAGGCCGCATAAAGCCTGTATTTTTTTGTCAAAATTTCTG
>ERZ808044.1161-NODE-1161-length-16763-cov-3.459067_pt1 | contig 16763 bp, 16 predicted proteins | sample MGYA00380195_ERZ808044 | MGnify/ENA primary metagenome ERZ808044 (study PRJEB31490, sample SAMN06133423) | mouse gut metagenome | isolation source: Z7_2 | host: mice | place: China: Chengdu | collected 2015-05 ...
GATTATTTTTACTGACATATGCTCCTCCGATTTGTTAAAAGTTCTTTTCCGCATCCCTTAAAACCTGCGGAACCGCTGGTATCGCTGGGCCGCCAGTTCCTCACCGCTCATGCCCTGGCAGCGCTTTAAAAAGTCTACGATCTGTTCTTTCATGTAGCCGCCGATGGCCGATACCGTGGTATTGTCCGCTCCGCCAAACTCAGGAATGATTTTCTCAATGATGTTCAGCTGCTTTAAATCCTGGGCCGTGATGTGCATGACCTCGCTGGCCTCCCTGGCCCTGGAAGCATCCTTCCACAGGATGGATGCAAAGCCTTCCGGGGACAAAATGGAGTATGTGGCGTTCTCCATCATCCACACCTCATTCCCAACCGCAGTGGCCAAAGCGCCGCCGCTGCCGCCCTCACCGATAAAAATACACAGTACAGGTACTTTCAGCGCCGCCATCTCCTTCAGATTTCTGGCAATGGCCTCACCCTGGCCTCTCTCCTCCGCCTCAATGCCGCAGAAGGCGCCGGCAGTATTGACAAAACTGATGATGGGCCTGTTGAATTTCTCCGCCTGCTTCATCAACCGCAGGGCCTTGCGGTATCCCTCGGGCATGGGCATGCCGAAATTCCTCCTCTGGCATTCCCGGATTTCCTTGCCCTTATGTTCCGCAATCACCGTCACAGGCTGTCCGTCCAGAAAGGCCAGACCGCCCATAATGGCCGGGTCATCCCGAAAAGTCCTGTCCCCATGGGATTCCACAAAAAAGTCAAAAATATGTTCCATATAGTCGCAGGCCTGGGGCCGCTCCACCTTGCGCACGGCCTTCACCTTCTCCCAGGCGTCCATGGGCCGGACCTTAAAGGACTGCTCCTTCAGGATTTCACTGAGCACAAAATGAGCGTCTTTTCCGGGAGTAAAGGCCGCGTACTCCCTCTCCCTGCACTGATGTGCCTTGACCAGGAAATATATGGTCTTTTTCAGATTTTCCCGCTTTACGATGCCGTCAATAATGCCGTGTTCCACCAGGAATTCCGCAGTCTGAAAGCCCTCGGGCAAGTCCTGTCCGATGGTCTGCTTGATCACCCGGGGGCCTGCAAATCCCACCAGAGCCCCCGGCTCCGCCATGATCACGTCTCCCAGCATGGCAAAGCTGGCGGTGACGCCGCCGGTGGTGGGGTCTGTCAGGATCGTGCAGTACAAAAGTCCTGCCTCTCCCAGTTTCTGGACCGCGGCAGAGGTCTTGGCCATCTGCATCAGAGACACAATGCCCTCCTGCATCCTGGCTCCGCCGGAACAGCAGAACAGGAACACCGGCAGCCTGCATTCAATGGCCCGCTCTATGGCGGCGGTGATCTTTTCCCCCACCGTCTGTCCCATGCTGGACATCAGAAACCTGGAGTCACAGATCCCCAGCACGATATCCTCGCCGAATACCTTACACCGCCCCACTGTCACTGCCTCGTCCAATCCGGTCTTCTCCCGGGCCTGAGCCAGTTTTTCCTCGTATCCCTCATAATTCAGGGGATTATGTACCGGCAGATCCGTAAACCACGGTTCAAACGTATGGGGGTCCGCCACCATGCGGATGCGGTTGGAGGTCTTTACCCGAAAATATCCCTCACATTCATAGCAGATATATTTCCGCTTTACCACTCTCTGTCTGTTTACCTGTTTGCCGCATTTGGGGCAGCGGATCATATAATTTTCGAGAGACTGCGCGAAACCGCTCTCCCCCGGTCCTTCTCCCGCAGAGCCTTCCTGGCGGGAAAGCCCCCGCCCCGCCGGTTCCTCGGCCGCGCCGTTTTCTTCCCCCTCGTTCTGCACCGGACCCCGGGCCCGGGACGCCGCCAGGGAGGCATTGATTTTACTGAGTTTCCTGGCAAAATAATCCGCTCTCTTCTGCTTTAACAGATCCATGTTCATCGTCCATACCTCTCCGTGAACCCCACAGGTCATGCCTGCGGTATCTTTCCTTTTAAACCTGCCTGATGCCTTTTTCGGCATATCCATATGTCTTATTTCTACTTACCGGTGTTCCGCCGGGCCTGTTTATACTCACCCGATGGAAAAGGTGAGTTCTGCCTGGGCCGCCACCTGGTCTCCCACCTTGGCCACGGCCCGGCCTATGCCTATGGGCCCTTTCACCTTAATGATTTCGGTTTCCAGCAGCAGCACATCCCCCGGAACCACCTTCCGGCGAAATCTGGCCTTGTCGATTCCCGCAAAATAAGCGGTACGTCCCTGAAAATCCGGCTGGGACAGCATGGCCACCGCCCCCACCTGGGCCAGCGCTTCTATAATCAACACGCCGGGCATCACGGGATTCCCCGGAAAATGCCCCTGGAAAAAGGGCTCGTTTACGCTGACGCACTTCCTGCCCAGCGCCCGGGTCCCCGGTTCCAACTCCTCTATGGTGTCAATCAGCAGAAAGGGATACCGATGGGGAATAATATCCATAATTTCCTGTGCAGTATACAATGACATCTCTATTCTCCTATTTATAGTTCCGCACATTCCCGATCAGAATACTGGCGTTGTGGCCTCCGAAGCCCAGGGAATTGCTGAGGGCATAGGGAACCTCCTCCTGCCTGCTCTCTCGGCAGTAATCCAGGTCCAACTCCTCCTCACTCTCCTGAAGTCCCACTGTTCTGTGAATGAATCCCTCTTCCAGTTCCTTGACGCAGGCAATGAACTCCACCGCCCCCGCCGCGCCCAGCAGGTGACCGATCATGGACTTGGTGGAATTGATCCGCAGCTTCCGGGCATGTTCTCCGAAAGCAAGCTTGATGGCCCGGGTCTCGAACAGGTCGTTGTGATGGGTGGCCGTGCCGTGGGCATTGATATAGGTCACATCCTCCGGCGCCACATTTCCGTCCGCCATGGCGTTTTCCATGGCCCTGGCCGCCCCGCTGCCGTCCTCCGCAGGAGATGTAATATGAAAAGCGTCCGAAGTGCAGCCGTATCCCAGCACTTCCGCATAGATCCGGGCTCCCCGCTTCCGGGCATGTTCCAGTTCTTCCAGAACCACCACCCCGGCGCCTTCGCCCATGACAAAGCCGCTTCTGTCCCTGTCAAAGGGGATGGAGCATCTGGCGGGATCCGTGCTGTCGGACAGGGCCGTCAGGGAGGTAAAACCCGCTATGCCGATGGGAGAGACCGCTCCCTCCGTACCGCCTGCCAGCATTACGTCCGCATCTCCATACTGAATGGAGCGAAACGCCTCTCCGATGGAGTTGGTACCTGTGGCACAGGCCGTTACCACATTCAGGCTCTTACCCTTCAGCCCGAAAGCGATACTTACGTTGCCTGCTGCCATGTTGGAAATCATCAGGGGCACAAACAGAGGAGCCACCCGGGAGGGACCTTTCTCCAGAAGCCTGGCGTGTTCTCTCTCAATGGCCTGCAGACTGCCGATGCCGCTGCCGATGCTGCATCCCACTCTGTAGGGATCCTCCTTCTCCATATCCAGGGCCGCGTCCTGCAGCGCTTCCCCCGCCGCTGCCACCGCGAACTGGCAAAACAGTTCCATGCGCCTGGCAGACTTTTTATCCATAAAGTCCTCCGGCCGGAAATCCTTTACTTCCGCCGCCATCCTGCACTTATAGTCCGAGGCGTCAAATCTGGTAATGGGGGCAAAGCCGATTTTTTCCTGCTTAATACTCTCCCAAAACGTATGCACACCCACGCCGATGGGAGTTACGGCTCCCATGCCGGTCACTACCACTCGTCTGCTCATATTGCCATCCCTCCATCCACACAGATCACCTGGCCTGTGATATAATCGGATTTATTTCCCGCCAGAAAGGCCACCATCTCCGCAATGTCCTCCACGCTGCCCATCCTGCCCATGGGTACGGCAGCCACGCCGGATTCCCTGGCTTTCTCTGACAGGGCCCGGGTCATTTCCGTGTCGATGAAGCCGGGAGCCACCGCATTGACGCAGACTCCCCGGGAGGCCAGTTCCCGGGCTATGCTCTTGGTCAGCCCGATAAGTCCAGCCTTGGAGGCGCTGTAATTGGCCTGGCCCGCATTCCCCAGCACACCGGAGACGGAGGAAATGTTTACCACCTTGCCGCTTCGCTGTTTCAGAAAATATCTGGACAGATGGCGCATGGTGTTAAAGGCCCCCTTTAAATTGATGTCCAGCACCTTATCATAGTCCTCCTCGGACATGCGCATCAGCAGATTGTCCCGGGTTACCCCCGCATTGTTCACCAATATGTCCACCCGGCCGTATTTTCCGATGATCTGCTCCACCATACTGCCGCAGGCCGTAAAATCGGACACATCGCAGCCCACGCATTCCGCCTGTCCTCCCGCTGATCTGATCTCTTCCGCCGCCTCCCGGGCTTTCTGTTCCGAACCGTTGTAATTCACCAGCACCATAGCCCCCAGGGACGCCAGCTTTTTGGCGATGCCCCGGCCGATGCCCCGGCTGGCCCCGGTGACCAACGCGATCTTGCCTGCCAATTCCCCCTTGCAGGCTTCAGGGGTTCTATCCGTTTCTGTCATCTGCTCTTCCTCGTTTTTCTATAATTCCCATACAGCCCTGTTTGCGGATCTGCTCAAAGCAGCCCGTCCAGTTTCTCCAGATCCTCCACTTTCTCCACATTGTACACTGTGGCCTCCCTGTTGATCTTGCGCAGGAACCCGGCCAGGGTCTTGCCGGGGCCGATCTCCACAAAGGTATCCACCCCGTCTGCCAGCATATGTTCCATGGTCTCACGCCATCTCACCGTACCGCATACCTGCTTTGCCAACAGTTCCTTCACCCGGGATTTATCAGTCACCGGCGCCGCTTCCACATTGCACAGATAGGGGATCTGGGGATCCTGTACCATTACCTCCGCCAGTTTTTCCGCCAACTTCTCCCCTGCGCCTGCCAACAGAGCCGAGTGGAAGGGGCCGCTGACCTTCAGCGGCACGCAGCGCTTTGCGCCGGCTTCCCGCAGCTTCTCCGCCGCAGCCTCCACCGCCTGTTCCTGACCCGTAATAACGATCTGGCCGGGACAGTTGTCATTGGCGATAGATACAATACCCTCCGTGGCCTGGCAGACTTCCCGGATGGTATCCGCATCCAGTCCCAGCACAGCCGTCATGGCCCCGCCCGTGGGATAAGCCTCCTGCATATAGATCCCCCGGCAGCGGATCAGGCGGAACAGATCTTCCGGTTCCATAACCCGGGCCGCCGCCAAAGCGCCGTACTCTCCCAGGCTGAGCCCGGCGCAGCAATCCGCCTTAAGTCCCTTTTGCTCCAGCACTTTCAGAATCGCCACCTCTGTGGCCAGCATGGCAATCTGGGTATACTCCGTAATATGCAGACGCTCATCTTCCTCGAAGCAGAGCGCCGCCACGTCCAGGCCGGTGGCCTTCTCCGCCAGCCGGTATACCTCTCTGGCCGCCTCATATTGTTCATAAAAATCTTTGCCCATGCCGCAGTACTGGGCCCCCTGACCGGGGAAAAGAAACGCCGTCTTTCCCATTTTCTCTAACTTCCTCCATACTTCCACATGGTTACTTTCCCAAAAGATGCTCCGCCTGCTCCATAATCTCCCGGATCATCTCCTCACAGGTCTGCTCCTTATGTACCAGCCCGGCGATCTGGCCCGCCATGAGAGTTCCGTTTACCACATCCCCCTCCACCACGGCCTTGCGCAGCGCACCCAGGGTCAGCTGCTCCAGCTCCTCAAAGGGCGCTCCCGCCTTCTCCTGCTTCAGATACTCTCTGGTCATCTGATTGCGGAGCTGCCTCACGGGATGGCCATGGCTCATGCCTGTCACTTCCGAGTCGATGTCCTTGGCGTCAATCACCTTCCGCTTATAATTCTCATGTACGATGGACTCTCTGGCAACGATAAAGCGGGTACCCAGCTGAACCGCCTCCGCGCCCAGCATCATGGCAGCCGCCAGTCCTCTGCCGTCCGCAATTCCTCCGGCAGCGATCACAGGGATGTTCACGGCATCCACCACCTGGGGGACCAGCGTCATGGTGGTAGCGGAGCCGATATGGCCGCCGGACTCGGTTCCCTCCGCCACCACGGCATGGGCTCCGGCCCGCTCCATCATCCGGGCCATGGCCACGCTGGCCACCACCGGAATCACCTTTACGCCCGCCTCTTTCCAGGCAGACAGATATTTTCCCGGATTCCCGGCACCGGTGGTCACCACCTTCACGCCCTCTTCCACAATCACCCGGGCGATGGCATCCGCCTCGGGATTCATCAGCATCAGATTCACGCCGAAGGGTTTCTCCGTTCTCTCTTTCACTTTCCGAATCTGTTCCCGCACAAACTCGGCAGGCGCGCCGCCGGCTCCAATCAGGCCCAGCCCACCGGCCTCAGACACGGCCGCCACCAGGTTATATTCCGCCACCCAGGCCATGCCGCCCTGAATAATGGGATACTCGATCCCCAGCATGTCAGTCACTCTTGTTTTCATATCCATACCCCTTGTGCGCTTTAAGCGGCTTACTCCACGCCCTTGTCCTTCAGATACTCCATCACATCCCCTACTGTGGACATTTTCTCCAGATCCTCGGAGGGAATCTCAATGTCAAACTCGTCTTCCAAGGCCATCACCATCTCAAACAGGTCCAGGGAGTCCGCATTCAGGTCCTCCTTAAAGCTGGTACCCTCCGTGATGTCCATGCCGTCCGCGTTCAGCTTTTCCTCGATGATCTCTTTTACTTTCTCAAACATACTCTCTTCTCCTTTTCCTCTTTTCATGGTTTTCCAAACTACATAAAATAGTCTGTCTCTCTATTTGTTTGAGTATCAAATATTTTGATACTCAAACTATTCAACAGGATAATACTACCGGGTTAAATAAATGTCAATAGGTATTTTGCAAAATGAATTCAAAAAAGAGGGCGTCCACATGGGACTGCCCTCTCTGTCCTTATTTCCCGGCTATCTCTTCTTCCAGCCGAAAAGCGTCTTTTTAAAATGTTTTTTATGCTCCTCCACCGCCGGATCCTGGGCAAATTTGTTCCAGTATCCCATAGCCTTTCCGATATCCTCCGGCACTCCCAGGCCATAGGCATAGATCTCTCCCAAACCAATACAGGACAGGCGTTCCCCGGGATATTTCTCCAGCAGTTCCCTGGCCCTGGCATAATCCTGGGGCACACCCAGACCATGGAGATAGCAGGTGCCCAGCATATCGCTGCACCATGCGTTGGTGTCGATGACCTTTAAAAAGTATTTGGCCGCCTCCGCATAATTGACCTCCAGGCCGTCCCCTCCCTTGAAATAAATCTCCCCCAGACGGTTGCACGCGCCCACGGACTCCGGGTCCATCTCAAGGGCTTTCTGAAAATATTCTTTGGCCACAGACAGGTTCCGCAGGGTCTTGCTGCAATAGGTATACAATTTACCCATCTCAAAATACCCGTCCGCATCCCCATGTTCCGCGGCGCTCTTGAACAATTCCATGGCTTTGGTGGGCTCTGTGTCCGCATAACGCCGTCCCACCCGGACCTCATAAATGCCGATGCCCAGTTCCGCGCCCCGCTCTTCCAGGCGCTGCGCCCGCTCCTTATCCACCGGCATACCATAATCCCCGGAGGTGAGAATGTCAATCAGATTGCCCAGGCCCATGGCCATGCCGGAAGCCAGGATTTCCTCATAGATCTGGATGGCCTTGCGCTGAAGGGAGCAGATGTCCGGCGCGCCATTGACGGTAAGCCCCGCCAGTTCTATCACGTCTCCATAATAATAAGCGTTGGCCACCATATATTTGCAGAAGATCTGGCCGTTTCTGGCCATCTCCACCACCTTATCCCAGATCTCTCTCTTGGTGGTATAGGGCGCATGTACGAAGGAACCGCACCGGGGCTTAAAGCCGCCCACCCTCATGGCCCCCATCATGCCCACCGCACTGCCCAGTTCGATGGATTTGTTATACCACTCTTCACATTTGGCATCATCGCTCTCAAACCCGAATCCCGGGTCCACATAGCAGGGACCGCTATAGCATCTGGCCAGAAAGTAGCAGGCATCTCCGTCGCCTTCCCCGGCCGCCTCCTGAAGCCCCTTCAGGGCCTGCTGGCCGTTGCCGGATCTGGGATTTACCCAGATATTCTGAATGGCATATTCCACTCTTCTGTCAAAAACATCGCTCATGACTTCTCACCCTTTCATAAAACTTTTCCTGCTTTATATCATTTGTTTCTACGAAACTGCACCGGGGTCATGCCGTAGGCTTTCTTAAACAGACGGTTAAAATGTTCCACCGTCTCATAACCCACCTCTGCCGCAATGGATTCCACGGTACGGTTGGTCTCTTTCAACAGGGTGCGGGCCCGCTTCATCCGGGCCGCTTTCACTGCCTCCTGAAAAGTGGTTCCCGTGTTCTCCCGGATGTATTTGGACACATAGGGCTTTGACAGATGGAATACCTGGGACATCTCCTCCAACGTCACGTCCTGGCTGTGGTCCTGGATATACTTTATCATGTCCATGATCCGCTCCTGACGGCCCTGGGTCATGTTTACAGCCTTTGCCAGCTTATTTACCGCCACCACCAGGGCTGCAATGGAACTCTTGATGATGTCTCCGTCCATGCCCACGCCCCACTGAAAGCTGCCGTTTTGCAGTACACCCACATAGGAGGCTGCCTTGGAGGAAGAACCTCTGGACACAGCATGTTCCTCGTACACGGAAAGTTCATAGGAAATACCGAAATACAGCTTCAGCGCATTGCTGACGGCGTCCAGACGACCGTTGCCGTCGGCCTCGATCACCCTCTTTTCCTTGCCCTGCTGGATGGTCACGCTGGCGATAATCCCCTCCGGCACCTGTTTGAAATGACAATCCGTAACGTCAAAAACCTCTCTCGGCTTGATATAAGCGTCCTCAAAAATCCGATATACATCCCCGGGGGCCAGTTCTTTGTGGCGCTGGTCGGAAACGCCCTTCATCAGATAACCCACTTCCTCCCTCATCTGGACGGGCAGGGCCATGCCGAAATTCTGCTTCAGAATAAAGGCAATGCCGCCCTTACCGGACTGGCTGTTGATGCGGATCACATCGGATTCGTACTCCCGGCCCAGATCCTGGGGGTCAATGGGCAGATAGGGCACATTCCAGCGCTCCCCGCTTTTGCCCTCCTTCCTCCAGGTCATGCCCTTGGAGATAGCGTCCTGATGAGAGCCGGAAAAAGCAGTAAACACCAGATCTCCCGCATAGGGGGAACGCTCATACACATGCATACCCGTGAGCAGTTCATATTTTCCCCTGACGGAACCGATCTGGGAAAAATCCAGCCCGGAAGCCACGCCGTGGCACATCATATTCATGGCCAGAGTCACCAGGTCCACATTGCCCGTGCGCTCACCGTTGCCAAAGAGGGTTCCTTCCACCCGGTCCGCCCCGGCCAGCACGCCAAACTCCGCGTCACTGATGCCGCATCCCCTGTCATTGTGGGGATGCACGCTGAGCACCACCGCATCCCGGTATTTCAGATGTTTGTGGATGTACTCAATCTGGCAGGCGAATACATGAGGCATGGCTATCTGCACGGTGGTGGGGATATTGATGATGGCCTTGTGGGAAGGGACGGGCTGCCACACGTCCAGCACGGCATTGCACACTTCCACCGCATAGTCCACTTCCGTGCCCGGAAAACTCTCCGGACTGTACTCAAAGCGGAAATCCCCCTCCATCTCGCCCGCGATCTCAAGCAGCAGCCTGGCGCCGTCCACGGCCAGCTGCTTTACTTCCTCCCTGCTCTTGCCAAAAACCTGCTCCCGCTGGGCCACGGAGGTGGAATTGTACAAATGGACAATGGCGTGGGGCACCCCCTCCAACGCATCAAAGGTCTTGCGGATGATATGCTCCCGGGCCTGGGTCAGCACCTGAACGGTCACATCATCCGGAATCATATGCCGCTCGATCAGCGTCCGCAAGAACTGATACTCCGTGTCGGAAGCCGCCGGGAAACCCACCTCGATCTCCTTAAAACCGATATCCACCAGCATCTGAAAAAATTCCAGCTTCTGTTCCAGGCTCATGGGCTCGATCAGGGCCTGGTTGCCGTCCCGCAGATCCACGCTGCACCACACAGGAGGCTTCTCTATAATGTCCCTGCGCACCCAGTCGTAGGTGACTTCCGGGGGCATAAAATAAGATCTGCCGTATTTTTCCGCTACATTCATGTCATTTTTCCTCGCCTTTCACAAGAGTTTCGCATATCCCTGGGGCATATGCTGTTTCCAGGTTCCACATACCCGGGTAATCACAAAAAATCCCTACAAAATATCCACCCGGATATTTCATAGAGACGCTCTTTCAAACGCGGTACCACTCTACTTCACGGCTTTCGCCATGCGCTCACCGGCACATACATGCCCGGCCCCTTTGTACGGCGGGCGATCCGTCCGAGCCTACTTCCCGGTGTCAACAGAGATTCCGTCCACATCCGCTTTCGGTCGGCTGCTCAAAGGCCAGTTCACCGAATGCTTCTGACTGCCTTGCACCCCCCGGCAGTTCTCTGTTGTCCCACATACAGCTACTACTCCTTGTCATTGCATTTCCGTTATTTAATTGAAGATATCTTAGCACAAAGCAGCACCGGAAGCAAGGCGTGAATTTAATCAATTTTATTGATCTTTGTTGTTGTAATACCTTTCTTGATTCCTTTTCTGCCTCAAATTAACGCCCGGCAATATACAACTCTTGCAGTTTTACCACCTCAATGATATATTATAAATGATACATTATAGGAAAACCTGTAACCATGGGAAAAGAGGTATATATGTCGGCAAAAACCATTGCAGTCATAGAAGACGATCAATCTATCAGCAACCTTCTATACGAAAGCCTGTCCCGGGAGGGCTATGGGGTATTGAGGGCCTATTCAGGTACGGAGGCGCTGTTTCTTCTGGAAAAAGAACGGCCTGACTTAATCCTGCTGGACCTGATGCTGCCGGGACTGCCGGGGGAGGAACTGCTTCCCCACCTGGCGGGGATACCCGTAATCGTGGTCAGCGCCAGGGCGGCCACGGAGGACAAAGTGAATTTATTATTGGGTGGGGCAGCGGATTATATCACCAAACCTTTCCAGCTTCCGGAGCTGCTGGCGCGGATTACGGTACAACTGCGCCGGGTAGAAAATCCACTCCCGAACTCCGTGTTGGAAGCCGGTTCCCTGCGGCTGGATACCCACTCCCACACCCTGACCCTTGGAGGGATTCCCGTGCGGCTGACTCCCACGGAATACGCGATTTTAAAACTTCTGCTTCAAAGGCCCGGCCAGGTTATCACCCGCTCTCTGCTGCTGGAGCACATCAGCCAGGACACCCCCGACTGCTCCGAGGGTTCTCTGAAGCAGCACATCAGCAATCTGCGCGGCAAACTGCGGGCGGCGGACGGCTGTGACTACATCCAGGCCGTTTGGGGAATCGGCTTCCGGCTGGCGCTCCCCGGGCAATCTTGACAAAATCTTTACGGTTTCCCTACCCTTTATCTTTACCGGCAGGTTATATACTGGGTTAAAGCAGCAGACTCCCGGACAGCACTCTGCTCCACATCGGGCGCGAAAGCGGACGCATGTGGAGCACCGGCCTTGAGTGCCGGTAGGGAATCTGCGGAACTTAAATAAGGAGGAAACTGATTTGGACCTAAACAGCAATTACTGCCTGGAGACAAAGGCGCTCTGCAAGCAGTACAAAAATTTCAAAGCCCTAATAGGTGTGGACATCCATGTACCCAAGGGCGCCATCTACGGCCTGGTTGGACAAAACGGCGCAGGCAAGACCACCTTGATCCGCCTGCTCTGCGGATTGCAGAATCCCACTTCGGGCACATACTCCCTGTACGGCATCCCCCATACATCCTCTGCCATCCATACAGCCCGGAAACACATGGGCGCCGTGGTGGAGACCCCGGCCTTACAGCAAGATATGACCGCCAGAGAAAATCTGGAACAGCAATACCGCATTCTGGGGCTGCCCTGGAAAAACGGCATGGACGATTTGCTGGCTCTGGTAGGGCTGGCTGACACGGGTAAGAAAAAAGCCAAAGCATTCTCCCTGGGAATGCGGCAGCGGCTGGGCATAGCCCTGGCACTCTGCGGCAGCCCCGACCTGTTGGTGCTGGATGAGCCGGTGAACGTGCTGGACCCCCAGGGCATCGTGGAAATCCGGGAACTGATTCTGACATTGAACCGGGAGCATGGGATCACTGTGCTGGTCTCCAGCCATATTTTGGATGAATTGTCCCGGCTTGCCACCCATTACGGGTTTATCCACCACGGCGTTATGCTGAAAGAGATAACGGCACGGGAACTGGAGAACAGTTGCCGCAAACGTGTGCACCTGACCGTCACGGATACGCCCGCCCTGGCGCGGGTATGCGATAGTCTGGGGCTGGATTATGAGATCCTCTCCGACCGCCAGGCCGATCTGTACGGCCAGGTTCCTATCACCCGACTGACCCTGGCGCTGTCCAAAGAAAACTGCGAGGTGCAATCTTTCCAAGAACATAATGAAAGCCTGGAAAATTATTTTCTAAATCTGATAGGAGGTAATGGGCATGCGTAATCTATTATCCGCCAATCTGCACCGTCTGAAAAAAAGCAGGGCATTCTGGGGCTGTGAAATTGTGAGCGCTCTGTATGCGCTGTTTCTGGGATTCGAACTCTATTTGGATATGAAGAAGAACGGGTACCCCCATCCCATAGACGCAGGACTATGTCAATATATTGTGTTCGCCGGCATTCTCCTGGCAGTGTTCTGCAGTCTGTATCTTGGAAGCGAACTGAGCGACGGAACCGTCCGCAATAAAGTGATGGCAGGGCATCGCAAAAGTAAGATTTATCTGGCGTCCCTGGGGGCCTGCCAAATAGCCGGCCTGGCATTTTGGTCCACCTATCTGATTCTATATCTGGCCATAACCGTACCTCTCCTGCTGCCCCTGGAAGCAAGTTTGTATACGTTGGTCTCCTGCCTGGCTTCCAGTCTGGTGCTGTCCCTGGCCTACTGCGCAATCTATACCCTCATCGCCCTGTCCTGCACCAACAAAGCAATGGTGTCCACGACATGTATACTCTTGGCTTTTTTTCTGTTTTTTACGGGAATTGCCATACGGCAACGGCTGGACGAGCCGGAAATGATTGAGAGGGTAGAGTATGACCCGGTATCCCTGGAAGAGATTTACACCAACCAGGAAAACCCTTCGTATCTGCCTGCTTCCCGACGCCGGATCTATGAATTTCTGGACCGTTTCCTGCCCGGAAGCCAGGGACTGAGATTGTCCGGCATAATGATGCCAAAGTTGACTTTTGATGGGATTATGCCCCTCTATTCCCTGGTTATTTTCCTGGTGACCACCGGCGCCGGACTCATGGTTTTTACTAAAAAAGATATCAATTAGGGCGCCGGAGGTGCAACGGGGTCAGAGATAAGGAGTGATTATGTTTTCCTGGATATTGTGCTGCATTCTGCTGTCAATCAATCTTTTGCTGCTGTGCTGGGTGCATTCCCTGCATAGCGGCATGGAAGAGATCGGTTCCCAATTTGACCGGCGCTTGCGGGAAAATACCAACAATCTGATCTATGTATCCTCCCGGGATCCCCATATCCGCCGGCTGGCGGCGCAGCTCTGTCTACAGTTGGACCTGCTGCGCCGCCAACGGCATCGCTATGAAAACGGGGACAGGGAACTGAAGGAGGCCATCGCCAATATCTCCCACGACCTCCGCACGCCCCTGACTGCCATCTCCGGCTATCTGGAACTGCTGGAAATAGCAGATGCCGCTCCGAACCAGGTTGCTGCCACAGACCAAGTTGCTGCTTCAAGCCTAGCTGCTGCCACAGACCAAGTTGCTACTTCAAGCCTAGCTGCTGCCACAGACCAGGCCGCTATAAGACGCCGGTATCTGGCCCAGATCCGCAGCCGCACGGAGTCCATGAAAGATTTGACGGAACAATTATTTTCCTATTCCATCCTTGTGTCCGCCCCCTTGCAGCAGCCCCGGGAACTGATACTGCAATATGTATTAGAGGAAAGCCTGGCGAATTGTTATGCCCAATTCACGGCAGTCGGCATCACTCCCCGGCTCCAGATGCCGGAACTCCCTGTGTGCCGGGTATTGGACCGGGGTTCTTTAGAGCGGATTCTGAGCAATATACTGATGAACGCCGCCAAATACAGCGCCGGAGATCTGTCCATATGTCTGCATCCCCAGGGGCAGATCGACTTTTCCAACGCTGCCCCGGATCTCACCCCGGTCATGGCAGAGCGCCTGTTTGAACGTTTTTTCACCGTAGAAACCGCCCGCCATTCCACCGGTCTGGGCCTCTCCATTGCCAGGAACCTCACGGAACGCATGGGAGGAGCCATCACTGCCCACTACCGGGAAGGACGACTGACCATCAGCCTGTATTTTCCCGGAAATTAGTTTACATTCCCGTTGCATTTCAATCCATTGCTCATCAAGTTCAATGCAATAAACGCTGTTGGAACAGGCTGATGCAGAAGCACAAAAAGCCTTGCTTCAAGCAGTTTCGCGGGCGCGTATCCTGCGCGGCAGGGGAAATCTCCGAAACCGCACTTCTACTCCATAGCAACTTGTACTATACCTTAATATATCGTGTTGCCCTTGACGAGCCGATTCGTTTTATCGTACCGCTTTTTACCATAGCACCAAGGACAGCTTCAACGGTGGTCGGGCTTACATCGGGAAGAATCTTACATATCTCCGCTTTGGAAAGCGGTGTCAGACTATTTAAGATCGCAGCCTCTACACAGGCTTTCTTTGTAATCTTTTTTGATAGTGTCAAGATTATTTCGCAAATATAATTTTTGCCGCTTGGTATCCGATAGTCAGCCGGTTATGTTATCAGGGGCTGTATCCGATTCCATGCGATAGAGATGTTCCATGTTCATATATCGCTTTGCTCCCCATTGGGTACCCGCTACATGACGCAGTCTGGCACAAACCAGCATCAGGGCGCTTTGTCCATCGGGGAAGGCACCGATTGTTTATGTCCGGCGTTTGATTTCACGATTGAGCCGCTTTTTCCCTGGCAGCTTCCCTGCTCTCCTGTGCATGGATTGCCTTCAGCATCATGGCAACAGCTTTCATCCTGTTGCGGGGTGTGACGGAAAATGTGTTACGGTAAAAATGTACGGTACAACGCTGATCAGGTGGTAAGCCATGCTTGAAGGTGCTGACGGCGTCCAGCGTGTAGTCCTGGCATGCGGGTATGTTGATCTTCGGAAAGGGATTGATGGACTTTCCATGATCATCGGTGACAAATACCGCCAGAATCCCTTTGAAAAAGGTACGCTTTTATGCGGCCGCAGATCCGATCGGATAAAAGGCCTTTTATGGAGGGCACTGGATTTTTACTCCTGCATAAGAGGTTTGAATCAGGTTCCCTCTCATGGCCGCGGACTACCGAAAAAACTGCAGACCTTACGGAGGAACAATACCGTTACCTGATGCTGCCTTTTATGGCAGGGCTAACTGGAAACAAATGCTGGAAGAGACTTGCAAAAGGCTCCACCACGAATCGGAATCATGGACGGTGGAGGTCATACCATTACTGGATACACAAAATCAAGCTTGAGCTTTTAGATTCCGTATCTCACGAAATAATTCCTGTCACACCTTCGATGCTCTCTCCTGTATACTCGGCTATTTCATAAATTATTCGTTCTATTTTATAATGCTTATATTTGAATAATTTCACCGCAAACATCGCAGAATCTTTTAAAAAAAGCAATTCTGTTATTCCTTAATTGTATATTATCGCACAACGCCATATTGTTGTCCATAAAGGAATTTATTCTTTTACCGCACTCTGCAATCATCTTTATTGCATCTTCGTATAATTCTTCGTTGATCTTTTCTGCAATAATCGCTTCGCTATTAGCAAATGCATAAAACATATCTCGTGCTGCTTCATCCACAATGCTCTTATCGAAAATTGCATCTTCATTCTTAACATATTTAATCAATTTTACGATTCTGTTAAAAATCTGAGTAAAGTCGATATACCACTGAGTATCTCCAATTTCATCAATGATATTTATCTTTTTTACTGATTTGTAAATATTTAAATCACTGATTGATACTTTATCTAAAACTTCAATTGAGTATCCCTTTTCATCATGTAACAGCACACGTAATCTTTGATAGAAAAATCCCTGAATAAATTTAACAAACTCAACAATATCTTCATCTACCAAATTACTTTCATACATAGGTGCAACATCTATAATAAGCTTATCAAGGTCAATGTCAAAGCCTCTATCTAGCGCAATAGCGAAAATACCTAATGTCTGTCTTCTAAGTCCATATGGATCAGAACCACTTGGCTTTAATCCAACGGAACTTAGACACATTACTGTGTCTAACTTATCTGCTATTGCTGTTATAGCGGACAATACGTTTGATGGTAAACTGTCACCTCTGTAATTGGGCAAATATTGTTCCTTGATTGCCAAACATACTTCATTTGAATAGCCCTCTTTTTCCGCAAATACAGCGCCAGCAATTCCCTGCGTATTAGTATATTCTCTAACAACAGATGAAACTAAATCTGCTTTCATCACAAAAGCTACTTTTTCCAATTGTTCTATGTCGTCATATTTTACTTTCTCAGCCAGAACTTTCGAAATTTCAAAGACTCTCTTTGCCTTATCTAAATAACTACCGCCTTTCTCCACAAAGACAACATCAGCTAACTTCCCTGCTTTTTCTTCCAAGGAACTCTTCAAATCGTTATTATAAAAAAACTCTGCGTCCTCTAATCTAGGTCTTAA
>ERZ808044.1162-NODE-1162-length-16760-cov-4.976983_pt1 | contig 16760 bp, 23 predicted proteins | sample MGYA00380195_ERZ808044 | MGnify/ENA primary metagenome ERZ808044 (study PRJEB31490, sample SAMN06133423) | mouse gut metagenome | isolation source: Z7_2 | host: mice | place: China: Chengdu | collected 2015-05 ...
GGCAAGAAAATTTAACGTGGAGCGGGGGCAAAAGGCCCGCCTGGACGGCGTTTTGCGGCTGTGAATACAGGTTCTTAATATGTGATCCTCCTAACCGTACAGGCCCGGGCTGTTTTCAGCCCGGGCCTGTGCGTCTGACCGCGCCTGCCTTTTTCACCGCCGCGACTCCCCTGCCCCCAACAACGGGATGTGCTACAACGCAAGCATACAAAACATGCCTGTATGGAAACGGTTGCAAACGATGAGAAAGCGCGGTATACTTATCGCAGTGTGCACTGTAGTGTTGGAGTGGATTGCATATGCCTGCCATCTGAAAAAGATGTGCCGCATTACAATGCGATATGGACGGCATCACGAAATTGACAATCGGCACAGTTAATGGAAGGGAGGTGCGCACATTGGCAGAGAAAGCAGGCATTCAGGCAAAGCCCATTTTAAAGTGGGCAGGCGGTAAAACACAGATGTTAAATGATCTGCTGCCCAAGGTGCCGGACTCTTACGGGCGATATATAGAGCCGTTTTTCGGCGGCGGCGCAATGTTCTTCGCGCTGCATCCGGAAAACGCAATCATCGCAGACAGCAATCCGGAGCTTATCAATCTGTACCGTCAGGTCGCCGGGCATGTAGACGATGTGATTGCTTATCTTGAGAAATATGAAAACACACCGGAGCGATTCTATTCTGTCCGCGGACAGGAATGGCTGGCCCTGCCTGAGGCCGAAGCAGCAGCGCGAACGATTTTCCTTAACAGAACTTGCTTCAACGGCTTGTACCGGGTCAATAGGAAGGGACAATTCAACGTGCCTTATGGGAAATACAAAAACCCGAAAATTTGTGACCGGGAAGGCTTGTATGCCGCAGCTGAAGCCTTGAAAGCTGCCGAAATCGTATGCAGCGATTATTTGCCTGTGCTGGAGCACTATGCACGGCCTGGTGATTTTGTATTCCTCGATCCTCCATATCTGCCCATCTCCGAATATGCTGATTTCAAACGGTACACCAAAGAACAGTTTTATGAGGAGGATCATGTTGAGCTGGCCAAAATGGTTATCCATTTACATGAGCGCGGCTGCCATGTGCTTCTGACAAATTCAAACCATCCGCTGGTCCACGAGCTGTATGCTCCATTCACAATCGATGTGATCCAAACAAAGCGTCATATTTCGTGCAACGGCAACACCCGCAAAGGCGAAGATGTGATCGTAACAATCCCGCCGAAGCAAGCCTCGCGGCTCAGGCCGCTTTCCGAACCGCTTCCCGCCCAGGTTGCCTGCTATCCGCCCACGCGCTTCATGGGTTCGAAAAGCAAGCTTCTGTCTGAAATCTGGGCCGTTGCGTCTCAGTTTAAATTTGATACGGTCATTGACCTGTTTGCTGGTTCCGGCATTGTTGGATATATGTTCAAGGCACAGGGTAAATCTGTGGTCAGCAACGACTATATGGCCATGTCCTCTACCTTTGCCAAGGCGATGATTGAAAACAATACGGTTACTCTGCCAATCGAAGAAGCGAAAAGCCTGTTGATGCAGCATAAGCCGTCCGATCATTTTGTTGCGGCGACATTTCAGGGCTTGTATTATACAGACGAAGAAAATGAGCTGATCGATATTCTGAGAAGCAATATCGCCGATATCAAGGAACCATACAAGCATGCAATCGCCATGACCGCCCTTATCCGGGCCTGTACAAAAAAACGGCCTCGGGGAATATTTACATACACTGGAGAGCGGTATAACGATGGCCGAAAGGATCTGAAAAAATCACTTTCGAAGCAATTTTTAGAAGCCGTGGAAGCTGTAAACAAGGCGGTATTTGACAATGGAAAGCAGAATCGTTCCCGGCATGGGGACGCCATGGATTTACGTGTTGAGCACGCCGGTCTGGTCTATATCGATCCTCCGTATTATTCGCCTCTGTCGGATAACGAATATGTACGCAGGTATCACTTTGTTGAAGGTCTGGCAAGGGATTGGAAGGATGTCGAAATTCAACAGCACACGCAAACCAAGAAATTCAAATCTTATCCGACGCCATTCTCCACCAGAAACGGCGTGGCGGATGCGTTCGACCGCCTGTTCAAAAAATTTGCAAACAGCATCCTGATCGTCTCCTATTCTTCCAACAGCCTGCCCACCCAGGATGAAATGGTTGCAATCATGGCCAGGTACAAGCAGCATGTCGAGGTGATTCCCATAGACTATAAATACTCGTTTGGCAATCAAGGCTCTGCAAAAACGCACAGGAATTCCGTACAGGAATACTTATTCGTTGGATATTGACAGGGGGAGCCGTATGAATGCAAAAATCGATATATGGCTTGTAGGCAATACCGGTTTGCGCAACCCCAATCGAATTCAGGAGGGCCTTGCAGTTTTTGCTAATTCTTCTTATGTCGGAAAGCTCCATGGCCGCGATCATGAAATCGGATTTATGAAACTGCTTAACGAAAAGGGGATTATACAAAATGAAAGCGGAAAAGACGAGTCTGGCAGCCATGCCAGAAAATGGAGGCTGATGTTCTCCAAAAACGGTTTTATTTATCCGCAGGTAAAGAAAAAAGACGGCAACCAAGCTGATCTGGGAAGCATGGACGAGCTTACCCCATTTGGAAAGGTCTTTTTGCAGGCAGATACATATCCTGCTATTCAGGAATGCTTCCTTCGCTCCATGAGTGTCGAACAGTTCCAAATGCCCGACGGTATCCACTTTTTTTCGCCGCTTAGGTGGCTGTTGGCAATTATGCTGGAGCTTGAGCGCAGAACCGGCTCCTCTCAACTCAGCAGGCTTGAATTTGCATTATGGGGACATACGACAAATCCTAGCTGCGATCTGAACGAGGTCGTCGATCATATTCTCGATCTGCGCGAGCGCAGAAAGGCAGCCCCGGCCAAACGGCTGTTTGACAAAGGTGAAATTGCCAAGCGCAAAAAAAGCTATGATAAAAAGGCGGATAATTTTTTAGACTATAGCGACATGAATATGCGATACCTTCGTATTTCCGGCGTTTTTCAGCGCAAGGGCCGCGGCCTTATGATCGCCCCAGCCAAGCATGTCTTAGCAGAAAAGCTTGCCAAAAGCACCCCGGCAAACGGCTCCATCATGGATGCGTACAGGACGCTTTGCGCCGGCGCGCCATTGCCGACGGACGATATGGAGGTTGCAAAGGCTCTGCTTGATGATCTGGTAAAACAGATGAATGCCCGCCACATTGTTTTTGAAATTTCAGACCTGCCATTTACTACGCCCGCAGAAATAAATATTGCAAGACAGCGGCTTGAAAGCATTATGTCCCAAACGGATGAGATCAGCTATGCAGATGCGCAATGCCGCCAATGGAAAGAAATATCGGACTATATGACCCTTCTCATCAAAGGAGGCGGCAGAAAGGAATACGATGAAGATCATGTCATCGAAGTTCCCAAGGATGAAACCCCCGCTTACCTCGAGTGGATTATGTGGAGAGCGGCGTTGGCGATCGACCATATGGTTAATAAGCCTTATGAGGCGCGCGGCTTTCGATTGGATTCTGATTTTTTGCCTGTTTCAGCCGCAGCCGGCGGGAGAGGCGATCTGTATTGTGAATTTGAGGACTTTACAATTTTAACGGAAGTCACAATGTCGGCATCATCCCGCCAGGAGGCCATGGAAGGCGAGCCGGTCAGGCGTCATGTTTCGGACGCCGTCCTGAAATACAATAAACCTGTATATGGGCTGTTCATCGCCATAAGGATTGATACAAATACCGCGGAAACGTTCCGGCATGGCGTCTGGTATGCCAAGGGGGATGAAAAGCAGCGTCTGAACATTATTCCGCTTACATTGGCGCAATACCAAAAATACTTTGAGGCAATGTTTCAGGCAAAGCAGGCCGCTCCCGAACGGCTCAGAGAGCTGATTGCAGAATGCGCGGCCGCCAGAGATATTCTGGAGGCGCCCGCCTGGAAACTGTACATTGATACGACGGTCAGCAGCAAGGCGGCGGAGCTTTCTCTCAGAGGGAAAAAGCATGCGGTGCAGCGCTTTTTGCCATAGGCGTCTGATTCTTGGCTTTTTTGTCCTCATTGTAATGTAAAGAAGAACGGCCTGCAATGGATACTGGACATGGTTGTATGCTTTTGTTTTCTTTTACGGCGCCGGCAGCTTCGCAGCCGGACGTGTTAAGCGGCGTCCAGAACGCTCTGTACTCTCTTTGCTTGAGTCAAGAGGCATGGTCATTTCTGCCGTTTTTTTGATTTGCTTTTCAGTGCCCCACAAGTGATGCGAACCAGTTCCGTCATCCACTCCCAGTCCTCCACATCCTCCACTAAAAAGGAGTCTTTGGCTCCCTTATAGGGCGGCGCCTTGGGCAAATCGGGGTACGCCGCTTCCCCTTGCGGGGTGATCTTTACGAAAAGTTGATCGTCACAGATGACAGCGAAGAACACATCGCCGCAGTAAAGTCCGTATTCTCCAAACATCTTGCGGCTGCGGATGGTTCCGGCCTCCCTCAACTGTTCGGCCACATAGTTCACAAAATCCGGATGAGATGCCATATCAATTCCTCCTGTAACGGCCGGCCAATGTTTCGGCCAAATTCCTAAGCCGCTCCCGCAGTTCCTCCGGTTCCAGCAGCTCCGCCCTGTCTGCGAAAGACAAAATCCATCTGAGCACGCTGTCCGCGTCAGGAAAATCTCCAGTGAAGCGCAGTCTGCCGCCTGATTCCACCGTGAAGCTGTCCTCGCCGTACTCCTCCACCAGCCGCCAGCGACAGGCCGGATCAAAGAGGGCCTTCACCCGGTATTTAGCTGGGAAAATCCGCTCGGGGACCAGATCGGGCAGGGGTGCGCAGCGAGGGTCAAAGGGCTTGTGGGAAGCGAGTTCCGTTATGCGGTTTAGCTTAAAGAGACGGAAATCCTTTCGTATTTGGCACCAGCCCCACACATACCAGTCGGACCAGTGGAATACCAGGTAATAGGGTTCGATGTTCCGCACAGATTCCTCTTTAGGCGAGAAATAGGTAAATTGGATGGTGAGGTGCTGTTCAATAGCTCTCGGGATTAGCTCCATTTTCGGCGGCAAGCTAGTTTTATACCAAGAGGAGAGATCGATAAGCACGTGGGCGCCGCCAGGCGCCAATCCGCCCGTCCCGGCGGACAGCTTTTCCATCAGCCGGGTATAACGCCGTGTGCCGCTGACGCTGTCCAGACTGCCCAGACCCGTCAGGATGGCCTGCATTTCCGGGACGGTGAGCACGGTACGGTCCACCCGATAGTCCTTCTGGATGGAGATGCCGCCAGCTCCCTGGGCTGTGGAGATAGGCACAGGGTTTCTATGTCCCTATGGACGGTCCTGTGGGATACTTCAAATTGCTCCGCCAGCTCCGGGGCGGTGACCTTCTCCCGCTGAAGCAGGATGGACAAAATACCGATGAGCCGGTCCGGTTTCATGTCATTCCACCGCCTTCCCTGCATTTATTTATATTATAGCATAGAAACCAGACAACGGTCTGTCATGTTTCTTTCCATCTTGTTCTTTTTGCGCCCACCGGGTACAATAGTGGCAAAGGAGCTGAATGATATGGGAAAGATCGTTTTGTATCTTGCCATGAGCGTGGATGGATATATTGCAGACGAACAGGGCGGCGTGGGCTGGCTGGGCGGTGACGGCAGTGAACCGGGTGCCCCCGGCAGTTACCCGGCATTTTACGAGACGGTGGATACCATCGTCATGGGTTGGACCACCTATCATCAGATCATCACGGAACTGGTTTGGGAAAGCTGGCCCTACCCGGGCCTCCCCTGCTATGTGGTAACACACCGGCAGGAGCAAGACCGGGAGAGCATCTGCTTCTGGAATGGAAAACTCACAGTCCTGGCGGACAAGCTGAAGACAGAGCGGGAGGGCAATATCTGGATCTGCGGCGGTGCGTCTGTGGCTGGGCAGCTATTGAAAGAAGGCCGCATCGATAAACTGTGGCTGTCAGTAATCCCCACAGTACTGGGCAAAGGCGTGCGGCTGTTTGCAGAACAGGGGCAGGAACTGCTGCTGAAGCTGGTGAGAGCGCAGCATTACAACGGGATCGTGGATCTGGTGTATGAAAAGCGGTGAGCAATCAATTTATCAATCTAACTGTAGAAAATCTGATGCAGGAGCACCTATGCTGTATCATCCGCAGCAAGAAACCCCATCCCGGTGTGGAGTCCAAGCGGTCTTGGCTCAACGAGCGGCTGGAAGAAGGCCATGTATTCCGCAAACTGGACACCAAGGGCGTGGTTTTACCAAGGGCGTGGTTTTTATCAAGTACGCTCCGTTGTAAACCGCTTGGATGCCGGTGGAGGGAGAGCACTATCTTTACATCTACTGCTTATGGGTCACCGGCGAATTCAAGGGCAAGGGAAGGGCTACGGCAGACAGTTGATGGAGTACTGTTTGGCCAACGCCAAAGCCAGGGAAAAAGCCGGTGTATGTTGGGCGCAAAAACGCAGAAGGCCTGGCTCTCGGGCCAGGCCTTTGCAGAGAAATATGGGTTTGAAACGGTGGATACTACTCCGGATGGGTATCGGCTGCTGGTTCTTTCCTTCGACGGGACGAAGCCTTGGTTTACAGAAAACGCCAAGCGGCTGGAGATAGCGGGCCAAAAATTGACCATCTATTACAGCCCCAGTGTCCCTATATCCATCAGAGTGTGGAATTGGTACGCAAGACCTGCCAAGAGATGCGGGCGCCTTATACCCTCATTCTGGTGGATACTCTGGAAAAAGCCAAAACCTTGCCTGGTGCATTCAACAACTGGGCGGTATTTTATCAGGGAAAGTTCGTGACGGTGAATCTGCTGGACGCCGCCGCTTTGAAGCGGTTTCTGAAAAAGGGCGGATATGGTGTATCTGCAAAGTGAGCTGTAAAATAAAGCCGGGCATCTATTTGGGCTGGCGTCCCTCTTGTTAAGCAGGCCGGAGAAATAATAAGGGTCATTGAATATCCGTTGTTGACTGTGTTGCGAAATAATTGATAATATTTGATATTGGCAACAAAGTTAAACTTCTGCACTTTAATAAATGAGTAACCTAATCTTAAGCCTACCAGTCTTTTGCCAACAATAAACAAAGGCTATACCCTCTGAAATCATAGATTTCAGAGGGTATAGTCATGTCTCAAACGGCTTCCAGTGGTTCAGTTTTGGCAGCTGGGTTGTGAAGTAAGCCCTGACCTGTTCCGGGGGCCATTGTTCGCTGGACATATGACCCTCCAGAAAATCCAGCAGCTCCTCGAGGTTCGTATAAACGAATTTCCCATCGGCGTAGCACCATTTGCAGTACTCCTCGTTGAATGCGCCATCCAGCTCTTTGCTGATGCTGGTATCCTCCAATGGCATACCACAGCATTGGCAGATTAGCTGTCTGGGCGAACCCAGTAAGGTATTGATGGAAACGTCGAACAGCTTGGAAAGCAATTTTAGTGTTTCCGTGTTTGGCACCGTTTCGCCGGTCTCCCAACGGGAGACCGCTTGCCGGGTCACATGGACCTTTTCCGCAAGCTGATCCTGAGATAATCCATTTGTGGTGCGCAGTTTCAAAAGAATCTCTTTGGTATCCATGTTAATCACCACCTTGCTTAGATTGTACCATGGCGGGAGAGAAAAGCAAAGCAACTCGCTGTTGCTCATCCAAACGTACAATTGCCGCCCGCTTATCCCGGACCTGAGTTTCATCATACGACTTCCTGCGGCACATCCAGCAGGAACAGCGGGGCTTGGTCTCCTTGTTCCCCAGGGAGAAATACATGCAGTCCAGCCGACGCTTGGGACTGCGGGAGAAAATATATTCCTTGAATCCAGAAAACCACAAGGAGCCAGACATGCCCCTCCAGGAGAACTCGTCCGTCTGGTAAATGGTGTAAAGGCCGAATAGGCCAGCCAGGGAGTATCCCCTGATCCCTCGCAACGCTGGAGGGCTAGAGAGCTGTTTTTCTGCCTTCGGCAAGATTTCCTCTACCAGCAGCCGCAGATAGTCGTCCGCTCCTCCGGAAAAGGGTTTCCCGTTCTTAAATGCCTCCGGACCGTCCCAAGGAGCCATATGCCGGTCCAGTCCAAATCGCTAATTGCCACTAAAATGAACGGCGGACAGCCGGCAGCTTGGGCGGCCTCAAACACCTGCCGACTCCCATCGGAGTAAGTATTTAGGTAGATAATTGGGGGATCGGTAGTGGTGGCAGAAAAAATGGTTACGGTTTTGCAATTTTCCATAAAAGTCATGAATTTGAACCATCGGCATTCTTTCGTCAATATCGTGGCGGAAGCGGGATACATCAGTGAGAAGCGGATTGCCTCGGCCAATGCAGTTGTTTTTAGTTATGTGCTCTATCTGATTGTTAAGTACGACTATAAACTTGACGCTTCTCAGTTGGAAAAATGCATCAGCAAGTGGTTCTTCATGCGCACGATTACCTACTTCTACACTGGCTCCACAGAGTCAGTAGTAGAGAAGCAGTTTGCAGATCTGCGGGATATCCACACTGCTGACCGCCAACGCTATCAACAGCGCGGCCGAGACTGGCAGATGCGCAGATGGAACAGGTAGACGCCGTGATGAATAACGTTGTCACGTCTTCTCAGGAGATCGGAAAAATTATTGCGACGATTGATAGCATTGCATTCCAAACCAATATTTTGGCGCTCAACGCAGCGGTAGATGCTGACAATGCAGGCGCCGCGGGAAAGAGTTTTTCTGTGGTGGCTGAAGATGTTGTTCGCAGTTTGGCGGCCAAATCGGATGAGGCGGTAAGGGTATCCAAGGAACTGATTGAGAATTCTATATAGTCCATCCATGAGGGCAGCCTTCTTATGGGCCAGATGCTCAAATCCATGCATGAAGTGGGGACATTGTCCAGCGGGTCTGTTGGGCATCTGCGGCAGGCGTCCGGGACAGTAGGCAGACAGACGGAAGCGATTGCACATATTACACACGAAGTCGGCCAGATATCTGCAGGGGTTCGAACCAATACAGACGCGTCCGACCAGAACTCTCGGCTAAGTCAGCATCTGGCCAGTCAGGCGGGGAGCTTGAAGCAGATGGTAAATAACTTCCGTTTGCGGCAGAGCGAAAATGCGCGACATATGGGAGCATGATGTTCTCATAGAAATTCAGGATTGTCAACCAGAAAAAGCATGCTATAATAGATGATACGCTGGAACCGGCGAATCAAAACGACGAGGTGGAGGAAAGGATGCAGCGGGAATACCTACAACAAAATGTATACGAAGCGCTGCAGGAGCGTTTTGAATTTCTCTTTCAGGAGTTTGAGAACATCTATGTTTCTTTCAGCGGCGGGAAAGACAGCGGCCTGCTCTTAAATCTCCTGATAGATTACAAGCGTGCCCACTATCCGGACCGGGTGATCGGCGTGTTCCATCAAGACTTTGAAGCCCAGTATACGGTGACAACCGAATATATAACCCGTACTTTCCAACGCCTGCTGCCTGAAATTGAACCATACTGGATTTGCCTTCCTATGGCTACCCGAACGGCACTCTCCAGCTATGAGATGTACTGGTATCCTTGGGATGACCGTAAACCTGAACTTTGGGTGCGTCCTATGCCGGTTTACCCTTATGTCATCAGCTTGGAAAAACCATTTCGCTATTATCATTATCGGATGCACCAGGAGGATCTGGCAAAACAGTTCGGCCGGTTTTATCGCGATGAACACGGCCGCGGCAAAACAGTGTGCCTGTTGGGAATGCGGGCGGTCGAGTCCCTGCAGCGGTACAGCGGTTTTGTGAATATGAAATATGGCTACAAAGGTGCGTGCTGGATCTCCAAGCGGTTTAAGGATGTTTGGTGCGCCTCCCCCCTATACGATTGGTCGAACAGCGATGTGTGGGTGGCTAACTGCCGTTTTGGGTACGATTATAACGAACTGTATGATTTGTATTATAAAGCTGGGCTGAAAATTGATCAGATGCGTGTGGCATCGCCTTTTAACGACTACTCTAAGGACGCGCTGAACCTGTACCGGATCATCGATCCGGAGATTTGGGTAAGACTTGTGGGTCGAGTGCGGGGCGCGAACTTCGGCGCCATCTATGGACGAACGAAAGCAATGGGCTACCGGAGCATCACCCTGCCGGAGGGCCACACCTGGCAGTCCTATACCAAATTTCTTTTGGATACGTTGCCCAAACGCCTGCAGAACAACTATGTAAAAAAATTTAAGACCTCCATCCAATTTTGGCATGAAACCGGCGGCGGGCTGCCGGAACAGGCCATTCAGGAACTGGAGGAAAAAGGATATCAGATCCGGCGCAATGGTGTTTCCAACTATACCCTGGACAAAAAATCCCGTGTGGTTTTCATCGGTAAAATTCCTGATCATACTGACGACATTAAGAGCACCAAGGACATCCCCAGCTGGAAGCGGATGTGCTATTGCATTTTGAAAAATGATCATACCTGCCGGTTTATGGGCTTTGGCCTGACCAGGCAGGAACTAAAGCGTGTCGAAGTTATCAAGAAAAAATACGGAGGGATGCTGCTTGACAAATAGCGAATATGTCAGCCCGGTATACCATGTAATCGCTGTGCCTTTTGAAAAAGTAAAGCCAAATACATATAACCCAAATAAGGTGGCGCCGCCGGAGATGCGGCTGCTCTACCGCAGCATTTTAGAGGATGGATATACACAACCTGTCGTCTGCTACTACGCCAAAAGCCAGGATTTGTACGTTATAGTAGACGGTTTCCATCGCTGGCGCGTGATGAAAGAGCATCATGACATCTACGAGCGGGAACATGGTATGCTGCCGGTTTCGGTGATCGACAAGCCTCTGTCGAACCGTATGGCAAGTACTATTCGGCATAACCGCGCCAGGGGTTCTCATGACGTGGATCTTATGAGCAATATCATCAAGGAGCTGCATGAGCTGGGGCGTTCCGACAACTGGATTTCTAAATATCTGGGTATGGATAAGGACGAGATCCTGCGTCTCAAACAGATTACCGGATTAGCGGCCTTGTTCCGGGACGTTAAATTTGGACAGGCTTGGCGGCCGGTGGAGGAGGTAGAAGAAATGATGGAAATTACAATCAAGAAAACTGTCCGGTGCTGACGCCCCCTGCGCTTAAAAGAATCGCCTTAAGAGATATAAGGGGGCTTTCAATCCCGAAAAGCCGAAGGTAGATTGATTTTGTTACCGTTTAATTCCTTATTTTTTTGGGCCATTAGCGAAGATGCTTTGAGACTAGAAGATGAAAGAAGTACACTCAAACGCAAATTTACACTTGAGAAGCGTAAACTTGAAGAAAACCGAAATTTAATGGGAGGCGGTTCTGAGAGGACAATCGCGTTGATTGGAGAAGCTTGACATGCTGGCCTTATTGCTGCATTGACACAGATAGATTATCAAAGCTATCAGGAGATGTATAGGCACGGGCGGTGAAGAATTTCCTTTGCAGGCAGTCCCCACGCTGCCTCGATTGAGCTGGTGGCAGCGGCGTACCTGCGAATGGAGAGGCCCTCCACAAACCGTTTCTGGAAATAATTCCGGTATTTCGCCAGAACCGTTTTCAGAGCGTTGTCCAGAAAATGCAGATCCACTTTCAGCTTGGCCAAGTCGTCCCGGATAATCGCAATATATCGTTTCTCCTTCACGCAGAAACGATTCTTTCGCAAATCGAGGCTATAATTCTCACAGGGTCCTTAGTACAGTCATAGCAGGTGAAGCGGCTTTTGCAGGGAAAAATTACTTTTCTGCTGCAAAGCGAAGATCCCCTGCTGCAAGAGCTATACAGCAAAATAAAAGGGCAGTGTCTCTCCCCCAAAACCATTGTGACCTATGACCGGGAAGCCTTTCTCTATTCTTCCGGAAATGTGCGGCTCACGCTGGGCAGAAATCTTCACAGCGGCCTGCGCTCTCTGGATTTCCTTGCCCCCGGCGTTGTTATGCACCGGTATCCGAAGGCTCGACTGTGGTGGAGATCAAATATGATGACTTCTTGCCGGATCTGGTTCGCATGGCGGTTCAGGTCAGCAGCCGAAAGGCCGGGGCTTATTCCAAATATGCCGTCTGCCGGCGCTATGATTAGGAGCAAGACAGGATGACATTTCAGGTTATATTCAAATCTGCTTTTTTAGAAAACGTGACAGTCATTCCGGTCTTTGACATGGTGCTGGCGATGGCGTGCGCCTTTGCTGTGAGACTTTACATCTTTTCGTCTATAAGCGCTGCTATGCTGGCGTAATGTACTCAGCGTCCTTCGGTGTGACCCTTATCGGCCTTACTATGGTGACAACGCTGGTGATTCTGGCAGTCACCTCCAATATTGTATTGAGCCTTGGCATGGTGGGTGCTCTGTCTATCATGCGTTTCCATACAGCCATCAAAGAGCCTAGTGATATCATCTTTTTGTTCTGGTCTATTGCCGCAGGCATTGTACTGGCGGCAGGGCTAATCCTTCTGGCCATGTTCGGCAGTCTGTTCATTGGGCTGATCCTGCTGATCTTTTCCCAGTACCGCAGCTTTGGCCAACCCTATATTTTGGCGCTTCACTGCGCTGATCGACTACCGCGCAAAGCTTTCTGCAAATCCGGGTCAAGCGCCTCTCCCTCAAGAGTAAGAGCGTACAGCCGGGCAGCATTGAACTCAACTACGAGTTGGGCTTAAGGATTCCGACGCCAGCTTCATCAACGACCTTGCCGTACTAGGGAGTATCAGCAATACCGTACTGGTGTCCTATAACGGCGATTACATGAGCTGAAATGTTAAAGAGGGAAGGAATCGACAAGCTATGCGCCGCAGTGATGGCGTTGGCTGTGGTGTTGACGCTAATTTTTATGAATGGCAAGACGCTGGGGCCGACGCCTGCGTTCTCCACACCCGGATACGAAACGCGGCTTTTTGACAAGTCCCGCTTCCACACCATCGACATTCTGATCGACGACTGGCAGGCTTTTCTGGACACCGCGCTGGAGGAGCAGTACAGCACCTGTACCATCATGATTGTCAGGGAATGATTTGACCACGTGAGCATCCGGGCAAAGGGCAACAACTCCCGCCGTCTTACGGAGAAGTGCGGCCATGACCGTTACAGTCTGAAGGTGGAGTTTGATCACTACGCCGCCGGCAGTTATTACGGTTTGGATAAGTTTTCGCTGGACGCCTCCTTTCGGGACAATAGCTATATGAAAACATGGATCGTCTATGACATGATGGCATATATGGGCGTACCCACACCGTTATGCAGCTATGTGGATGTGCGTGTGAACGGAGAGGACTGAGGTCTGTTTCTTGCCATTGAAGAACCGGAGGAAGCCTTTGCCCGGAAAAATTTTGGCCGTGATTACGGTCGGCTCTACAAGCTAGATTATTCATCCCTTAATGCAGAAAATGCTGATGTAGCTCTGCGCTACACGGACGATGCGTTTGAAAATTATCATAATATTTTCCGAAACGGCAAGTTTGACCTCTCCAACGCCGACAAAAGACGCCTGATCTCCGCCCTAAAAGTCCTTTCCACAGGCGAGGATCTGGAGACTGCCATCCATGTGGATGAGGTGCTTCGTTATTATACCGTACAGGTATTTGTGGTGAACATGGACAGCTATCTGGGCCGCATAGTGCATACTTATTTCTTGTATGAGGAAAATGGGCTTCTCCAAATCCTCCCACGGGACTATAATCTGGCTTTTGCCACTTACTCTCTCGGTATGCCTGATCCCATCAACAACGCCACGCTCTATGTCAACTACCCCATCCACACCCCCACCGAGGGCGAAGTGATGTTGAATCGGCCTCTGTACCACAATCTGATGAAAAACAGCACATATTTTGCCAAGTATCGCGCATATTTTGATCAGTTGATCTCCGGGTATTTTGAAAACGGCTATTTTAAAGACTTCGTGACTAAGGCTTGTACCATGATCGCTCCTTATGTGGAGCGTGACGCCACGGCTTTCTGCTCCTACGAGGATTTTCTTTTTAGAGTGGATACCATCCGGGATTTCTGCCTAATGCGGGCCCAGGGCGTCCGGGAACATCTGGAGAAAAAGTTATGGGACGCATCTCAGAGAACGTCTGCATCCAGCTTCTCCGTAAGTGCGCGGAAGATCACAAGACAAAGCAGGGGGGTAATGGAACAGCTTGCCGCCAGGTATTCCAACTTCCAGGAGCTTGAAGCTGCTATGGTAAATGAACTGATTAAAAAGATGGTGATTCACAGCCCGGAGAAAATCGGCGGGAAAAAGCATGTCACGATTGAAGTCTGCTTCATCTATGTGGGGAAAATTCGGATTCCGCTTGCGAAACCTAAACTACTGACAGATACAAAAACACCGGCGTAATCTCTGCCACACCGGTTTCACCGAAAATTTATTTACTTCCTTATAGGGTTCTACCTTAGCTTAGCGCCTTTTTGAGCGCGAAAAAGACGCCAGCCTGCCTATCAGCCTGCGTTGGCTGGGAGAGCGGCACCTTGGACACTCTGATTTTTGTTTAATAAAAAACTTAGCGTCCTTCTTGAAATCTCCTGTTCAAAAAGGAGGGTATAGGTTTTGAGGGGTTTTTGGGGTTTTAATCCCTTCGGCCTGTATAAAACTCCTGTTTAGATCTTTTGTTTTACCTTTGAATTTTGAAGGGAAAAATTCTTTGAAAAGCCCGATACCATCGGCATTTCTGCCGATGGTATCCAAAGTGAGTTTGTTTTTTGGTCGAGGTGACAGGATTCGAACCCGCGGCATCTTGGTCCCAAACCAAGCGCGCTACCAACTGCGCTACACCTCGATGATAACTTAATTATCATACCATACGCTTTCATCGGATGTCAAGATATTGTTGCGCTCCTGGTATAATAAATTGTTTAGCGATTTTTTCGCTAAACAACGGCGATCAGATGATGGATATGATAAGATGACACCGGGGTGATTTCGTTGTATGATAGGCTTCGATATCTCCGAAAAAAACATCATTGGTCGCAGGAGCAGCTTGCCAAACGACTGTATTGCAGTCAACAACAATATAGCGCATATGAATGCGGGCATACAGATATACCAGTATGGGTATTGTTACGCCTATCATCCATTTATCATACGAGTTGTGATTATCTGCTCGGCTTAACGGATGATTCAACGCCAAAATAATCGGAGGGGCGGTGCTTCGCACCGCCCCCCATTTTCCTATTTAAAACGCGATTTTCGCCTTGAGATAATCGCAGAGCGAATCAATGGCAATCCGCTCCTGCGCCATGGTGTCGCGGTCGCGCACGGTTACACAGCCGTCGGTTTCGCTTTCAAAGTCATAGGTGATGCAGACAGGCGTCCCGATCTCATCCTGGCGGCGGTACCGTTTGCCGATGGAACCGGCGTCGTCATAATCAACCATATATTCCTTCGCGAGCGTCTCATAGATTTTCCCCGCGCCCTCAGCCAGCTTTTTCGAAAGCGGCAGCACGCAAGCTTTATACGGCGCGAGCGCCGGATGCAGGCGCATCACAACGCGCACATCCTCCTTGCCCTTTGCGTCCGTACCGACGACTTCCTCGTCATACGCGTCGCACAAAAACGCCAGCGCCACACGGTCCGCGCCAAGCGACGGCTCAACAACATAAGGCACATACCGTTCGTTCGTCTCGGGATCGAAATAATCGAGCGTCTTGCCCGAATGCTCGCCGTGCCGTCCCAAATCATAATCCGTGCGGTCGGCGATCCCCCACAATTCGCCCCATCCAAACGGGAACAGATATTCAATATCGGTCGTCGCTTTGGAATAGAACGACAGTTCCTCCTTGGCATGATCGCGCAGGCGCATGTTGTCCTTTGTCATGCCGAGCGACAGCAGCCAGTTTTCACAGAAGCTGCGCCAATACTGGAACCACTCCAAATCCGTATCAGGCTTGCAGAAAAATTCCAGCTCCATCTGTTCAAATTCACGGATGCGGAAAATAAAATTGCCGGGCGTGATTTCATTGCGGAAGCTCTTGCCGATCTGACAGACGCCGAACGGCACCTTTTTGCGCGTGGTGCGCTGAACGTTCATAAAGTTGACAAAGATCCCCTGCGCCGTTTCCGGGCGCAAATATAGTTCGCTTTTCGCATCCTCAGTGACGCCCTGGAACGTTTTAAACATCAGGTTGAACTTGCGGATATCCGTAAAATTTGTGCCGCCGCACTCCGGGCATTTAATGTTATGTTCCCTGATATACGCCAGCATCTGCTCATTGCTCCAGCCGTCCGCGACCTCGCCGGTTGCGTCCTCAATCAGCTTGTCGGCGCGGTGGCGCGTTTTGCAGTCTTTACAATCCATCAGCGGATCGGAGAAGCCGCCTACATGGCCCGAAGCGACCCATACCTGCGGATTCATCAGAATCGCAGAATCAAGCCCCACATTGTAAGGCGATTCCTGTACGAATTTTTTCCACCACGCGCGCTTGACGTTGTTCTTAAATTCAACGCCCAGCGGGCCGTAGTCCCATGAATTGGAAAGCCCGCCGTAAATCTCCGAGCCTGGATAAACAAATCCGCGGCTTTTACAGAGATTTACGATCTTTTCCATGGTTTTTTCGCTGCTGTTCAAAATAGATTCATCCTCTCAAGGTTATATTCTAAATAAAAACTGGCCAGGGTTCCGATTAGAAAAAAAGGCCGGAAGGCGGGGAGCTTGCAGGAAGCGCGCCAGCCGCGCGGCGTCTGTCACGCTTCCTGCTGACGCAGGGTCCCGCGTCTGAACAGGTGTCTTGCGGCCTGCGGGCCGCGCTTTTATGAGGGCTGCGGCCCGGGGATAAGGGCGCTGCCCT
>ERZ808044.1164-NODE-1164-length-16749-cov-10.173464_pt1 | contig 16749 bp, 17 predicted proteins | sample MGYA00380195_ERZ808044 | MGnify/ENA primary metagenome ERZ808044 (study PRJEB31490, sample SAMN06133423) | mouse gut metagenome | isolation source: Z7_2 | host: mice | place: China: Chengdu | collected 2015-05 ...
ATCGTCCGCAGCCGGGAACGCGACGAGAAAGGACGTTTGCGCGGTGCGGATTATGTCATATACGAGCAGCCGCAGCCCAAAGAGCCGGAAGCAGCTACCAGCAGCGAACAGCCGCCTACATCGGATTTACCTACATTGGAAAATCCAACATTGGATAATCCAACGTTGGAAAAACCTACGTTGGAAAAACCTACGTTGGAAAATCCAACGCAATTAAATAAAGATATATCAAGTAAAGAACAATCAATTACTGATTTATCAAGTACCCATTCCATTCCTTTCCATTCCCTAAATCCCTTGCCTTATGAGCAGGACGAAGCGGCTACGCCGCCGGAAAGGAAAAGAACGGAAGCGAAAACAAACAGCGCAATAGAGATTTATCGGGAAATCATCAAAGACAACATCGACTATGACATTCTCATTCAAGACCCCAAAATGGATAAAGACCGTTTGGACGAGATTGTAGAAATCATGCTGGAAACCGTCTGCACAGCCCGAAAGACAATCCGTATCGCCGGGGACGACTACCCCGCCGAACTTGTCAAATCAAAGTTTATGAAGCTGAATAGCAGCCACGTTGAGTTTGTTTTGGACTGCATGAGGGAGAACACAACCAAAATCCGCAACATCAAGCAGTATCTAAAAGCGGTGCTGTTCAACGCACCGAGTACCATTGACAGCTACTATACCGCCCTTGTCAATCACGACTTATACGGCGGCGAATGAGCATAGCCGCATTTTACCGGGAAAGGAGTTGTGGTCCTATGTCAAGAAAAAGTACAAATTAAATGTAACCAATTTTCTCTGTTCTTAGCAAAGTTTAACTTGCTATTTTTGCTGCATTCTTTTCGATGTTTTCAAGATATTGTTCCTCATATTCATTTGGAGACAAATATCCGCAATGACTGTGAATGCGCACGGTATTATAAAATGTTTCGATGTATTCAAAAATCAGCTTATATGCATGTGCGTAATTAAAGATTTTAAATCGATTGATCCATTCTCTCTTCAAGAGTGCATGGAAAGATTCTATACAGGCGTTATCCCAAGGATATGCTTTCTTTGAATAACTGTGAATCATACCCCTTGTTGCTTTTTGAAATGCTTCCGATACGTACTGGCATCCTCTGTCGCAGTGGAAAATCAACGGTTTTTCAACATTTCTGACACGTTTTGCTTTTTCAATACATTCCACTACGTGGGATGCCTCCAGTGTCTCACTCAACACCCAGGAAATAATTTTCCTTGAATACAGATCCATAACACTGGTAAGATATACAAATCCTTCAAATGTCCAAATATACGTGATATCCGAGCACCAGACAGCATCTGGCTGGGCAGGATTGAATTCCTCGTTTAGAATATTTTTTAATTCCTGACTAAAATCAGAGTCTATGGTTGTTTGGATATATGGTTTTACCCACTGGGCTTTGATTCCCATTTGACGCATGTAATTTCCCACGGTTTTTTCGGAGACACATTCTCCGGATTTCCGTAATTCTGCGGTAATTTTAGGAGCACCGTAGTTTTGATGAGAGTCTTCATAAATTTTTTGAATTTTTTCTTTTAAAACGGTACGACGAACAGACGTGTCCGAAGGAACCCGTTTCTTCCACGCATGATAACCCGAACGTGAAACGTCCAATTTTTTCAGTATTCCGCTGACAGAAACTTGACGTTTCACAGGTAGGGATTTGATTTCTTCCACGTACTCAGAAGTAGCTTTGTAAAGAGCTTCTGTCAGTTTCCCAGAATACCGATTGCTTTTTTTAACACTTCGAGCGCATCCTTTGTGTCTCGTAATTCACGCTGTAATCTAGCAATCTCTTTTGCTTCATCACTTGCATAATTACCAGAACCACGAGTAGGAACTGATCCTTTATGTTCTTTTGCAGCTTTCATCCAAGCTTTCAATGCGGATTCGCTGATTCCAAGATTTTCCGCTGCCCTGCGAAGGGACAGCTCCGGATGATCTAAGCGATACAGCACCGCATCTTCCTTAAACTGTTGGGAATATTTTGTACCTTTTGCCATAACCATTCTCCTCCTTAATCTATGACTATCATATACTATTTATTGAAAATGGTCATGTTTATTTTGTACTATTTATATTCTAACACCATTGATACCTTGCAGGAGGAAGTAACCCAAAAAACGATTGCCCTATACGTCAAAGTGGGAAAAGGCGCGGCGCGGCTTACCGAACAGGCGTTGCAGAAAGCAATCCAAAAGTTTTTGGAGCAGAAAAGCAAGCCCGCGCATGGGAAACAGACCATGCGGCAGCTTATGAAGCAGAACGCGGGTGTTTCCAACATCGAGATCACCGACAGCAATATTAAAGCCTTTGAGAGTACGGCGAAGAAATACAACATAGATTTTTCGCTGAAAAAGGTTAAGGGCGAGCAGACCCGCTACCTTGTGTTTTTCAAAGGCCGGGACGCAGACGTTATGACCGCAGCGTTTCAAGAGTTTTCCGCAAAGAAGCTGAACAGGGAGAAAAAGCCCTCTATCCGCAAAGCCCTTGCCGCTGCAAAGGACAAGGCAAAGCAGCTTAACGCCGCCCGCGACAAGGTAAAGAAAATGGACAGGGGGCGCGAGATATGAAGCAGATTAACTACAAAAAGCTAATACTTCCGAATATCCCCTATGTGTTCTTTGTCTATCTCTTTGATAAAGTCGGACAGGCGGTGCGGCTTGCCCCCGGCGCGGATATTTCTGCAAAGATACTGAATATCACACAAGGATTTTCCGCAGCCTTTGAAAACGCCTTGCCGAGCGTTTACCCGTTGGATTTGCTTGTCGGCATTGTCGGTGCGGTGATTATCCGCTTGATAGTCTATGTCAAAGGGAAAAACGCGAAGAAATACCGCAAGGGCGCGGAGTACGGCTCTGCCCGATGGAGTGCATAATCTTAAGTGTAAAGGAACTCTACATGGACGCACAGGAGGATATGCACATGAATGATTACAACAAAATCACAGCCCTTTACTCCCGTCTTTCCGTAGGGGACGAGGACAGGGACGGCGGCGAGAGCAACAGCATACAGAACCAGAAAATCTTTTTGGAGAACTACGCCAGAGGGCAGCGGCTGACGAATATCCGGCACTACATCGACGACGATGAAAGCGGCAGATTTTTTGACCGTTCTGCCTACTCCCGCATGATGGAGGACGTTGAAAACGGGAAAATCGGCGTTTGCATTATGAAAGACCTTACCCGCTGGGGGCGCGACTATCTCCAAGTCGGCAACGCTATGGAGATATTCAGACGGAACAACGTGCGTTTTATCGCGGTCAACAACGGCATTGACAGCGAGAAGCCCGACACATTGGAGTTTGCGCCCTTTATCAACATCATGTCGGAGTGGTACGCAAAGGACATCAGCAAGAAAGTGAAAACGGGCATTAAGACCAAAGGCATGAGCGGAAAGCCGATTGCCACCGAAGCCCCCTACGGCTATGTCAAAGACCCGGACAACAAGGATTTTTGGATAATCGACGAGGAAGCCGCCGAGGTTGTGCGCCTTATTTTCCGTTTGTTTATCGGCGGGAAGAACCGCAACCAAATCGCCGTATATCTGAAAAACGAGCAAATCCCTACCCCCACTTTCTACATGAAAGACCGGGGACGGGGAACGTGTAAAAACAAGGCGCTCAATGAGGATAACCGCTACAAGTGGAACAAAGCCACCTTGACCCATATCCTTACGCGGCAGGAGTATTGCGGCGATGTAGTCAACTTCAAGACTACAAAGCATTTCCGGGACAAGCGGAACCACTATGTAGACCGGAGCCAATGGCAGATAACCGAAAATGTGCATGAGCCGATTATTGACCGCGCCGACTTTGAAACCGCACAGCGGATTTTGGAAAACGCGCCCGTCAGACGCCCCAACGGGGACGGGGAAATCCACCCTTTGTCGGGCTTGCTTTTCTGTAAGGATTGCGGCGCAAAAATGCACATCCGCATAGATTACAGAAACGGCGGCAAGCGGCACGTTGCCTATTGCAGCGAGTACCACAAGGGGAAAGCCAAAAACCCCAAGTGCCATTCCCCACACATCATTGACGCTGACTTGCTTATGCAGACCGTCGCGGAAGTGCTGAAGAAAATCGAGGACTACTCTATCAGCAACCGGGCGGAGTTTGAAGCCTTAGTGAAAAAGAGCCTTGCCATGCAGCAGACCGACCAGACCAAGAAACAGCAGAAACGTATCCCGCAAATCACGACACGCCTTGAACAGATTGACAAGGTGCTGAATAAGCTCTATGAGGACAACGCCCTCGGCACTATCCCGCAAGACCGCTATGAGCAAATGTCGCAGAAGTATTCGGAAGAATACTACACACTGAAAACGGAGCTTGCGGGACTCCAAGAGCAGCTATCCGCTTATGAGAACGCGGGAGGGCGGGCGCAGAAGTTTTTGAAGCTGACGGAACGCCATGCCGCCTTTACCGACCTCACCCCCGCCATTCTCAACGAGTTTATCAGCAGGATTGAAGTGCATGAGCGCGACCAGAAAAGGGCGAGATACGCAATCCAGCACATCAGCATATATTTCAACTATATCGGCAGGTTTGAGAACGAAGTAACGCAGCTTGCAGAGCCGACCGAGCAGGAAATCCGGCAAATGCGGGAGGAAATCGAAGAAGCCAAAAAGAAAAAGAGCCGCGCCTACCACCGGCAGTATTCAAGGGAGTACCGGGCGCGAAACCTTGAAAAGCAGCGGGAGTATGACCGTATCAAGGCGCGGGAATACCGGGCAAGGAGAAAGGCGCAGACCGCCGCCGCACAGCCCGCACAGTAAAACAGAATAACCGACAGCCGAGAGGGGATTTTCCAACTACGGGGAATCCCCTTTTTCGCGCCCGGAGAAAGGAGCCGACTATGGCAGAACAGAACGGGACGCCCACCGAACCCCGGAACCCCGACAGTATCATCACGACGCAGAGGAACGGGCAGACCATTGTTGCGGAGTTATTTTTCAATCACAGCAGCACAGAAACATTCCGCGACAAGCTGCTCAAGACGATACTTGCCGACAGTTCGCGTTTATCCGCGTCTGACGGTCAAGAGCCGGAAAAAACAGAAATCTTGCGATAACAGCCGCCCCGACGAACCATTCCCCGTCCGGGCGGTTTTTATCGTCAAAAACGCCGTTTTCTCCAAGTCAAGAGCCGGAGAAAACACCCGAAAAATGCCCCTGTTGCGTAACAGGGGCGCAGAAAGGAGCTTGCATGAGAACAGGGCTTACCAAGCAGGAAAAGACCACTGATATTTGGTTTGACGAGAAAGACCCCCTTATCCATATCCGCACCCACAACACCGCCTTGAAAAAGCGTCTGCTTGCATACAGCCGCCGTTATCCGGCGATCTGCCAGCAGACCGACGCAGACCCGGAAACGGGCTGCATGGAGTTTGATATTGAGAAAGGCCGCTTCTCTTTCCGTCTGACCGCCCCATACAGTGAGGAACGCCGGGAAGCAGCGCGGCGGTTTGCCAGAGAGAGCAACGCCGCCGACAGGCTGAAATAGAGTGGAAATGTTCATAGTTTTGTGCTATACTTTTTCTAAAAGCAGAGTAATACTGCGGAATTGATTGGAGGACAACACAATGGTTACATTTATGAGATTAAGATAAAACCGCGAGTTATGTTGCGGTTATCCGTACTGCATAACTCGCTTATTGAAGCAGAGATGTAATTATGGAGGAAAAACAAATGAATAATAATTTATCACGCTTTGCAGACAGCAAGGTTTATTTTCAATGCCCAATTTGCACAAAATCAATGGATATACAAGGCAATAGCCTAATTTGTAGACATGGACATTGCTTTGATATTTCAAGATATGGGTATGTAAATTTGTTGTTAAAATCATCGCCCAAAACCAACTACAGCAAGCGGTCTTTTGACAACCGGCACCAAATTTTGGAGTATGGCATGTATGATGTTGTGTTGGAGAAAATCATACAGTTTATTTCTGATACGCCATCTATAAGAAACATTTTAGATGTTGGTTGCGGCGAGGGTTTCTATGCAAGGCAGATACAGCAAAGAACAGAACGAAACATCTTTGCTTTTGACTTGTCAAGGGAGGCAATACAGATTGCATCAAAAAAAGACAAGCGCAAAGCAGTGAAGTGGTTTGTTACTGACTTATCAAAAATCCCTTTGAAAGACGGAAGTATGGATTGTATTTTAGACATATTTTCGCCTGCACACTACAAAGAATTTCAGCGATTGCTATCTCCTAACGGATATGTTGTGAAAGTAATTCCTACGAAAAATCATTTGAGGGAAATCAGGACTAAAGTGCAAGCACACTTGAAAAATCCAGATTATTCAAATGAGTCTGTCGTTGAATATTTTGAGAAATATCTTAAAACCATTTCAAGAGAAACGGTTTCAGCCACCGTACAGTTGTCATCAGAACAAAGAATGTCGTTTATTGAAATGACGCCGCTTCTCTTTTGCGTTGAAAAAGATTGCGTTGATTGGTGTACTCTCACACATTTGACAATCGAAGCTGATGTTTTAATAGGAATGTATTAAAGGGCGTATTGATATTTAATATTCCCATTTATTGAGCAGAACGGAGTAAACCAAACACCCTAATCAAAAGGACAGCCGAGGAAATCGACTGTCCTTTTTCTATGCCGACAGGTAGAAAGGAGTGACCACCCATGACGAAACCGAGAGAAAAAAACCGCGAGGAATTGCAAGCCGAGATTGAGGACGGGAAGAAGAAAATCCGGCAGCTTGAAAATCGGGAAAAGGTGTTGCGGCAAAAGTTATCCCAAGAGGAACGCAGGACGCGTAGCCATCGGCTGATCGTCCGGGGTGCGGTCTTTGAGAGCATTGTGCCAGAAGCCAAGACCATGACCGACGAGGAAGCCGCCGCCTTTCTCCGGCTTGCCTTGACGAGCGAGGAAGCGCGGGCTTATCTGAAAAAACGCACCAAGGGCGGGAAAAGCGAATAATCCCTTTGGCACAAAGGGCACAAAGGGCGCACTTATACACCCTTGCGGGCGTGTGCGCTCTGCCGAGGGCTTTATCTCCGCACAGGGAACTTTCCCCGCGCTCCGATATGGCGGCTTTGCCGCAACAAGGGGCTGCACCCCTTGCGCCGCTTCGCGGCTATCCCTGCACACCCACAAAAACAGTACACCCGCCCCGGCGTCTGTACTATTTTTGCGGGTTTTATTATCCTATCCGGGAGGTGATACCCATAGCCATTTACCATTGTAACATCGGCATTGTGAGCCGAGGAAAAGGCAAGTCAGCCGTTGCCGCAGCCGCCTATCGAAGCGGCGAGAAAATCACAAACGAGTGGGACGGAATGACCCATGACTACACCCGCAAGCGCGGCGTTGTCCATACGGAAATCCTACTGCCGCCCCATGCCCCGCCCTCTTTCTCTGACCGCGCTGCCCTATGGAACAGCGTGGAACTTTACGAGAAAGCCGGGAACGCCCAGCTTGCCAGAGAGATTGACGCAGCACTCCCCATAGAATTATCCAGAGAGGAACAGATCCGGCTCGTCCGGGAATACTGTTCCTCTCAATTTGTTTCCAGAGGAATGTGCGTTGATTTTGCCATTCACGACACCGGCAGCGGCAACCCCCATTGTCATATCATGCTTACTATGCGCCCCCTTGACGAGCGCGGCGCATGGGCGGCGAAGTCCAAAAAGGAATATGACATTGACGAGAACGGCGAGCGCATACGCTTACCAAGCGGCAGATACAAGACACACAAAGTTGACCTCACAGGCTGGAACGACAAGGGCAACGCGCTTTTATGGCGCAAGGCATGGGCGGATATTTCAAATGCCTACCTTGAACGCGCCGGACGCCCGGAGCGTATCGACCACCGCAGTAACGCCGAGCGCGGCATTGACGAGCTGCCTACCGTCCACATGGGCGTAGCGGCTTGTCAAATGGAGAAGAAAGGCATAGCCACCGAGAAAGGCGAGCTGAACCGGAATATCCAAAAGGCAAACCGCCTTATCCGGGAAATCCGGGCGCAGATTGGAAAGCTCAAAGAATGGATTGGCGAACTGTTCAAGGCGCGGGAAAACGCCCCGGAGCAGCCCCCGCAATCCCCCGGCCTTGCAAATCTGCTGATGAAGTATTTAAGCGTTCAGAGAGAAAAGAGCCGGAAGTATTCGCAAAGTTGGCAAAGGCAGCACGCCGCCGATGAACTGAAAACCGTTGCAAAGGCAGTAGGCTATCTTTCCGAGCATGGCATTTCCACCCTTGCGGAGCTGGACGCTACCCTTTCCTCTGTCAGCGACCAAGCCGACGCTATCCGGGCGGGCATGAAAACCGCCGAGAAGCGCATGAAAGAATTACAAAAGCTGATTGAATACGGGAAGAACTACACCGAGTACAAGCCCATTCACGACGAGCTGAAAAAGCTGAAAAATGGCTGGACGAGCAAGCGCGACAAGTACGAGGAAGCCCACCGCGCCGAGCTTACGCTATGGAACGCAGCGAGCCGCTATCTCCATGCAAATCTGCCGAAAGGGACAAAGAGCTTGCCTATCGCTGAATGGGAAAAAGAGTACGCCACCCTCAGCGGGCAGAGAACAGCGGAATATACCAAGCTGAAAGAAACCCGCGCCGAGGTTGCCGAGCTGCACAATATCCGCAAGTGCGTTGATATTGCGCTGAAAGCCGACCAGCCGGAGCAGACCCGCACCAAGCAGCACGACTTAGAACGATGAAAGGAGTTGAGATTTTTGTACTACACCCAAGAACAGATAAACCGGGCGAACCAAGCCGACCTTGTTTCTTTCCTGCAATCACAGGGCGAGCAGCTTACCCGCGCCGGGAATGAATACCGCTGGAAACGGCACGACAGCTTGACCGTCCGGGGAAACAAATGGTACAGGCACAGCCAGAGCAAGGGCGGCGGCCCCGTTGATTTTGTCATGGAGTTTTTCGGCAAGAGCTTCACCGAAGCCGTGGAACTTCTCACAGGAGAAAAGGGAGCCGCACCGCCGCCGGACAGACCTTGCCACGCGTCCCTTTCCGACTTCCGGCTACCGCCCCCAAACAACGACAACAGAATAGCGAGGAACTACCTCACAGCAGCCCGCCGCATTGATGATGATGTGACGGGCTTTTTCTTTGCCCGCGGCGATATTTACGAGGACGCAGCCCACCACAACGCCGTATTTGTGGGGCGGGACGAGGACGGAATACCGCGCTACGCCCACAGCAAGGGAACGGCGGGAAACTTCCGGTTTGATGTGAAAGGCAGCGACAAAGCCTTTAATTTCTGCTACCGAGGCGAGGGTGACAGGCTTTTTGTCTTTGAAGCCCCCGTTGACCTGCTCTCTTTCCTCTGCCTGTTCAAAAAGGCGTGGCAGAAGCAGAGCTATTTGTCATTGGGCGGCGTGGGAGAAAAAGCCCTGTTGCGTTTCCTCTCTGACCGCCCGAACATCAAGACCGTTTACCTCTGCCTTGACAGCGACCAAGCCGGAAACGACGCTTGCAGCCGCCTTGCGGAGCTTGTGCCGGAGGGCTTGACCGTCCACCGCCTTGTGCCGCTTTACAAGGACTGGAACGAGGTATTGCAGCACCGGGCAGAAATCACAGACGGGAAGTATATCCGGGAAGCGGTTTACGGATTGAAAGAACCGCCGCAGGAAGAAACCGTCGAGATTATCCGCATGAGCGAGGTTGACACACAGACCGTTGAATGGCTATGGGAGCCGTATATCCCTTTTGGGAAAGTAACCATTGTGCAAGGCAACCCCGGCGAGGGCAAGACCACCTTTGCCCTACGCCTTGCCGCCGCCTGCACCACCGGGGGAACGCTGCCGGGAATGAAGCCCTTGCCGCCATTCCAAGTGATTTACCAGACCGCCGAGGACGGGCTGGGCGATACCGTCAAGCCCCGCTTGATAGAAGCCGAAGCCGACCTTGACCGCGTGCTTGTGATTGATGAAGCCAAACGGGAGCTTACCCTCTCCGACGAGCGCATAGAAAAGGCAATCACGCAGAACGGGGCGCGGTTGATTATCCTTGACCCCATACAGGCGTACATGGGCGAAAAGACCGACATGAACAGGGCAAACGAAGTGCGCCCCATGTTCCGCCGCCTTGCCGATGTTGCCGAGCGTACCGGGTGCGCCGTTATCCTTATCGGACACTTGAACAAAGCCGCCGGAGGACAGAGCGCATACCGGGGCTTAGGTTCTATTGACTTCCGCGCCGCAGCAAGGAGCGTCCTGCTGATCGGGCGCGTGAAGCGGGAGCCGAATGTGCGCGTTATCGTCCATGACAAATCTTCCCTTGCGCCGGAGGGCAAGCCCGTTGCCTTTTGCCTTGACCCGGAAACAGGCTTTTCATGGATAGGCGAATATGACATAACCGCCGACGAGCTGCTATCCGGCGCGGGCGGGAACACCGCCACCAAGACCGAGCAAGCCGAGAAGCTGATACTTGACCTGCTTGCAGACGGGAAAGAACTTGCCAGCGAGGACATTGTAAAGGCCGCAGCCGAAGCCGGAATATCCGAGAGGACGGTACAGAACGCCAAGCGCAACATGGGCGGTATTTTAGGCGCAAGGCGTGTCGGCGGTCAATGGTATAACTTCATCAAGAAGAAGCAGCCACCCGAACCCGCAAGCTGAAAGTGCAAAACGCAGACCCTTTGCACTTTGCACTTTCGCACTTTCACAAGAATTTGCGTCAATAACTCAAAAAAGCACTTGACAAAACGCTTCATGGGGAAACGCCGAAGATATAAAGCCCTACATAGACCCGGATTTCCAAAACAACATCATTTTGACGCAGACGGAACGGCTTACCATGAACAGCCGCCCGAAGCAGCCGAAGTACGCGAGAAATAAGAACGTCGTCGTGATCGGCGGCAGCGGCAGCGGAAAAACAAGATTTTTTGTCAAACCTAATCTAATGCAGCTTCATTCCTCTTACGTCTTAACCGACCCGAAAGGTACGGTTTTGATTGAGTGCGGGAAGCTGCTGCAACGGGCGGGCTACCGCATTAAGGTACTGAATACGATTAACTTCAAAAAATCTATGCACTACAACCCCTTTGTGTATATCCGCAGCGAGAAAGATATTTTGAAGCTGGTAAACACGTTGATAGCGAATACCAAAGGCGAGGGAGAAAAAAGTGCGGAGGATTTTTGGGTAAAAGCGGAAAGGTTATTGTATTGCGCATTGGTTGGCTACATCTGGTATGAAGCCCCCGCCGAGGAAATGAACTTTATTACCCTGTTGGAACTTATCAACGCCAGCGAAGCCCGCGAGGACGACGAGGAATATCAAAGCCCCGTCGATCTGCTGTTTGCCGACTTGGAAGAACGCGACCCCGACCATTTCGCGGTGAAGCAGTACCGAAAATATAAATTGGCGGCGGGCAAAACAGCAAAATCAATCCTCATTTCTTGCGGTGCGAGGCTTGCGCCTTTTGATATTAAGGAATTGCGCGATCTCATGTCCTACGACGAATTAGAACTTGACACGTTAGGCGACAGAAAGAGCGCACTTTTCCTCATAATGAGCGATACGGACAGCACGTTTAATTTTGTTATCGCTATGCTGCAATCGCAGCTTTTCAATTTGCTTTGCGACAAAGCGGACGACGAATATAACGGCAAATTGCCTGTTCACGTCCGCTTTTTGCTTGACGAGTTTGCGAACATCGGACAGATACCCCGATTTGATAAACTGATTGCCACAATCCGCAGCCGGGAAATGTCCGCTTCTATCATTCTGCAATCGCAGAGCCAGCTAAAAGCCATTTACAAGGACGCGGCAGAAATCATACTTGATAATGCCGACAGCACCTTGTTTTTGGGAGGACGTGGGAAAAATGCAAAGGATATTTCGGATAACTTGGGACGGGAAACAATTGACAGTTTCAACACTTCCGAAAATCGCGGCACGCAGGTTTCTCATGGCCTCAATTATCAGAAATTGGGAAAGGAGTTGATGACACAGGACGAAATCGCAGTTATGGACGGAGGAAAATGTATTTTGCAGTTGCGCGGCGTGCGCCCCTTTTTCAGCGATAAGTACGATATAACGCAGCACCCGAACTACAAATACCTTTCCGACTTCGACAAGAAAAACGCTTTTGACGTTGAACGGTATATGTCCACCCGTCCGGCAATCGTAAAGCCCGACGAACCCTTTGACATATACGAAATAGATTTGTCCGACGAGGACGCAGCCGCCGAATAAAAACGGCGGCATTTTTATTTCCAACAACATTTTTTGAGCCGTTTTAGCGGCAGAAAGCGAGGTTTATATGGATTTTTTCAACAGCGCAGTTGACGTATTGCAGACTTTGGTAATCGCGCTTGGCGCAGGACTTGGCATTTGGGGCGGCATTAACCTCATGGAGGGGTACGGCAACGATAACCCCGGCGCGAATGCTCATGTACGGTAAAGAAGCAAGCAACCGAAAACAAGAGCTAGACCGCCAGCACCACACTATTCCGAACCAAAGACCAAAAGACAAGCATTGTGGAAATGTGCATAACAGGCTATTCCGTCATGGATAACTCTATTCACAGCACATGGAAAAGCTAAAATGCAGCTTTCCCACGTCCTGTAAACAGAGTTACCCACAACTCCATAAGGCAGCCAGTTATACACATTCCCACAATGTCGATGACTACGAAACCTCTCACTCATTACATCTTTCTTATGGTGTACAAAGTATTTTTCCTTTTTCTACTTTCTTTTCTAAAATTGATGTGCTATAATAGCTTCATTCCAAAAAAGGAGTAAAAAATATGCGGCAAGGTATTCTTAAATAAATCTTCAATCAAATAGTGGGTTCAAAGAATTTTGAATGTCCCTAAATAAGGGGGCTTGGTTTTTTGTACCCAATTTAAGAATACTTTTGCCTTATCAATTTTGACATATCTGAAAAAGAACAGCAATCACTAGTAGGTGTATGCTGTATATGTGTATGTCCGCAAACTGTAATCCCCAGTGGTAAAAGTATTTTACTGCTGGGGATTTTTATGCCCTTTTGGGCTTGTAAAGGGAGGACAATCACATGAAAATAATCAATATTGGCATTCTTGCCCATGTAGACGCGGGAAAAACAACTTTAACAGAAAGCCTGTTGTACACCAGTGGAGCGATTGCAGAACAAGGAAGTGTAGATAAAGGAACCACAAGAACAGACACTATGGTTTTAGAGCAGCGGCGGGGAATTACCATTCAGACGGCAGTTACTTCTTTTTGCTGGAATGGTTATAAAATCAATATCGTGGACACTCCCGGTCATATGGATTTTTTAGCCGAAGTATATCGTTCTTTATCTGTCCTTGACGGAGCTGTTTTAGTTGTTTCAGCAAAAGACGGTGTACAGGCACAGACCCGAATATTATTCCATGCACTTCAGAAAATGAACATTCCGACAATTATCTATGTGAATAAGATAGACCAAAACGGGATTGATTTACAGCGTATTTATCAAAACATCAGGGAAAAACTTACCAGTGATATAATCGTCATGCAAGAGGTTATCTTATCTCCCAAGGTAGATATTACTGACATTGTTGATTTGGATAAATGGGATTCCGTTATTTCCGGGAATGATGAACTATTAGAAAGATATATTTCAGAGGATTCATTGGACATACGGGAATTACAGCTTGAAAAGTGCCAGAGAACCAGACGTTGTTCTTTGTTTCCTGTATATCATGGAAGCGCAAAAGACAATTTAGGAACGGAAAAATTGATTGAGGTAATTACTGAAACTTTTGTTACGGGAACAGAGAATAATCAATCTGAATTATGTGGGTATGTTTTTAAGGTTGAGTACACAGAAGGGAAAAAACGGCTTTCCTACTTACGCCTGTATCATGGAACGCTCCATTTACGAGATACAATCTTGCTGTCAAAAAAGAAAAAGATAAAGATTACAGAAATGTACATTCCAACAAATGGCGAAATTGTTTCGGCAGACCATGCCTGTCAGGGGGAAATTGTTATCTTATCCGATGATACATTAAAAATATATGACATTTTGGGAAATGAAGAGCTTTTACCTCGCAAAGCATGGATTGGCAATCCTACACCTTTACTTCGGACAACCGTTGAGCCACAAGAGCCAGAACAAAGAGAAGCCTTGTTGAATGCTCTCATAGAAATTGCCGATACAGACCCGCTTTTGCACTTTGAAATTGATACCGCCACCCGTGAGATTATTCTGTCTTTTTTGGGAAAGGTGCAATTAGAGGTTATTTGTTCATTGCTGGAAGAAAAGTATCATGTAAGAGTGGCTATGAAAGAGCCTACGGTTATTTATTTGGAAAGACCGTTAAAAAAGGCAGCTTACACGATTCATATTGAAGTGCCGCCGAATCCATTTTGGGCGTCTATTGGTTTAACTGTAACTCCACTCCCTGTCGGAAGCGGAACCCAGTATAAAAGCAAGGTATCTCTTGGCTATTTGAGCCAAAGTTTTCAAAATGCCGTTATGGAGGGTGTGCGTTATGGAATGGAGCAAGGCTTATATGGTTGGGAAGTGACAGATTGCAGCATTTGTTTTGACTATGGAGTTTATTACAGCCCGGTCAGTACCCCCGCAGATTTTCGCTTTCTTGCGCCTGTTGTATTGGAACAGGCATTGAAAAAGGCAGGAACACAGGTTTTGGAGCCATACCTTTCCTTTACCCTTTTTGCCCCACAGGAATATCTTTCACGGGCTTACAATGATGCGCCAAAGTATTGTGCAGTGATTGAATCAGTTGTACTTGAAAATGATGAAGTTATTTTTAAGGGAGAAATCCCCGCTCGCTGTATCAATGAGTATAAAAATGATTTGAATTTTTATACAAACGGAAGAAGTGTTTGTCTTACAGAATTAAAAGGGTATAAAGAAACTTCTGGTGAGCTTGTATCGCAGCCACGCCGCCCTAACAGTCGGTTAGATAAGATTCGGTATATGTTTCAAAAGACAATGTAACTTTTTGTGCATTATATGGAGAAAAAATCTGATAAAAAAGGAGAACCTATTTTGAATAAAGAGCGGATAAATACAACAAATAAAAAACAAGGGCTTTCAGTTTGCACCGAAGCATACAAAGAACACATCATGTATACGTTCAACGGCTTTTGCAAGACCGTCATACGCTTTGCAGCACTCAACGCATGGCGTGACAGGAGCAGACGGCGACAAAAAGAAATATCCCTTGAATACCTCACAGAAGAAAAATTTTACCCTTTAGGAACAACGGACGAATATTTTGAAGCACCTTATGAAGAATACCCCATAACGATATGCGGTCAGACAGTTATCCTCACCAATGGGGAGCTTGCCGCCGCCCTGTTATCTCTGCCGGAGAGAAATCGGGAAATCATTTTCCTTTACTTTTTCGGAGATTATACACAACAGGAAATCGGGGAAATGTACGGACGCTGCCGGAGTACGACCGGGTATCAAATCCGCAGGACGTTAAAACTCCTGCAAAGGAAAATGGAGGTGCTTTCACATGGGGAATCCGAATCTTTTGCCCTATGAAACGATTGTCCGGGCGACCAGCGGAGAGCCGGAAGCCGTGGACGAGGTTTTACGGCATTACAGCAAACGTATCCGAATTGCCGCCATTGAAAACGGGCATATCGACAGGGATACCGAGGACAGCATAAAACAGCGTCTTGTCGCTGCCCTGTTCAAGTTCCGCTTTGATGAACAGGGAGTATAAAAAATGCTTTGACTTTTAGGAAAATGAATATATAATAAATCTATCACAATTTAAGGAGTTTTTAAATGTTTGAAGTTGTTAGGGCAGATAAAATTAAAGTTGAGATAAGGGAGCAAATGGCAGAGGTTTTTGCGGAAGGGTTTTCTCAGTGGCTGGATTATTTTTCTAAGGATAAAAGTGTAATTGCAAAAACATTTGCTCATATGTTTGTATTAGACCAGTTTTATGTCGCTATGGCAGATAATAAAGTAGCTGGGTTTGCTGCGTGTACAGATTGTAAGGCACTATCAGTAAGACTTGATACAAAGGAACTAAGAAAATATTTAGGTTTTTTGAAAGGCACTATTGGAGGTGCAGCGTTAAGAAAAGAATTTGAAAGTTGCTTTGAAAATCCGCAACCTAAAACTGGGTCAATTGAGTTTGTCGGAACAGCAATCGAGTTTAGAGGCAAAGGTGTAGCTTCGCAAATTATACAATACATTTTTGATAATACATCCTTTCACACTTACTTGATTGAAGAGGTTGCTGATACAAATATTCCCGCAATGTCTTTATATAAAAAGTTAGGATTCAAAGAATATAAGAGTAAAACAATCGCTCCTCATAAAGCTAAAAAGATAGGTATAAACAGATTCGTATCTTTTAAGTATGTCAAAAATAATGGATATACAATGTCAAGTTTGTAGAATTACAGCCAGCTAAAAATTGAATAACCGCCGTTACATAGAACGGCACACCAAGACAGGAAATCAAGAAAAGGTTTCCTGTTTTTTTTACGCCCATTTTTGGCATTTTCAGAAATCGCCAGTATTATGCCATGCAAAGGGGATAGAAAGAAATTCCCTCTCCTGTTTGGCAAATCCGCAGGCTGTCCGTGGAGGGCGGGCGAGAAGAAATTTTCACAAATTCCCACCTATTCGGGCTTGCGTGGTGTTGTAAGGAATGAGGGGGAATTTCTGCAAATCAACGTCCATTTTGCCTTTTGCTGGTTTGTAGGTATTAGCGGGAGAAATATCGCCGCTGATTTGGCAAAATTCCC